>Ga0172381_10000099_pt1 | contig 95654 bp, 134 predicted proteins | sample Leawel6488metaG_FD_119754 | JGI IMG/M metagenome (GOLD analysis project Ga0172381, IMG submission 119754) | Leachate microbial communities from a municipal landfill in Southern Ontario, Canada - Leachate well 64-88 metaG | ecosystem: Engineered > Solid waste > Landfill > Unclassified | place...
AAAATCAGGTTATAGTTCTTACAGTGGAATTTCCGGATACTCCGGATATTCAGGTATTTCTGGATTTAGCGGAATAAGTGGTTATTCAGGAAAATCAGGTTATAGTTCTTACAGTGGAATTTCTGGCTATTCTGGTACAAGCGGATACTCTGGAGCTTTTGCAGGAACTGGTACAAGTGGTTATATAGCTAAATTTACAGGAGCTTCTTCATTAGGAAATTCTAATCTTTACCAAGTAGCAGGCGGTCAGGTTGGAATTGGGATTACAAATCCTTATTATATGTTAGAAGTTCAAAAAGATCAAAATGCAGGAACTGTAATTAGAGTAAGAAACGATTCAAATTCTAGCGCAGCTGGAGCAGCTATTCATGTTGATTATGGTTCAAATCATTATGCAGCCCTTTATCAACTTAGCCCTTCTTTTACGACTGATGGTTTATTAGTTGCAGATAGTTCTATTTTATTCTCGTTAGGTAGCACAGCAGGATTAAGAGTTTGTACTTATGATAATTATAATTTAATTCTTGGTACAAATAAAACTGCTAGGGTTACAATTAAAACTGATGGAAGTACTGAGTTTAACACAGGAAATGGACAATCTACTTCTATAGTTGTAGGAACATTAAGTGATAGTGTTAATTTTAATGCTATTTCTTTAAATACTTTAACCGGGAGTACTACCTTAAGCGGTCTTCTTGGTGGTTATGGTGCTAGCGGAGATTTATATCTTCAATCCAGTGCAGCATTAGTATTTAGAGGCCCGGCTGGATTAGAATTCGCTAGATTTGACTCTACAGGTCATTTAGGAATAGGAATAAACAATCCTGGAACTTATAAGATTTTTGCTCAATGCGAAACCAATACAAATGTTGGTTTATTAAGACTTCATCTTAATTCTGGAACAACTGCAGATGTTAATGGTATTGATTTTAGTCATTATTCTAATCCTGCAATTGTTGCTCCAATTAGAGCATATATTAGAGATTATATTTGTGATGACTGGTCTGCAGATTTAAATTTTGGTGCAGCTCCTGGAAATGCAGCAGTAGCAGCAATAACAAGAATGACAATAAAGGGAAGTGGACTTGTCGGAATAGGAACTACTATTCCTACTTTAGGTCCATCAGGTACTGGATTAGAAATTTATGGGCTCTCAAGTTGTATTACTTCCCTTAGACTTACTACTATCGACAATACTCAATCACAGATACAGTTAAGTAGATTACAAACTGCTGGATCGTATAATACAGATTGGTATCTTTATATTCCTGCATCTTCTACTAGTTTGTTTCTATACAATGGCGTAGATAGAGTTTCATTTACTGCAGCAGGACATGTTGGAATAGGAACAAATTCTCCAGGAAATAGATTACAAGTTCATACTATAGATGACATAGTAGGTATTGTTATATATGGTAGTGTAACTGCTAATAAATCGTATGGACAATTTATTCAGGCTGGAAGTAGTGCAACTGATTACTCATTATCAATTAGAAATTACGATAGTAGTCTTCAATATTTTATGGTAAAAGGTAATGGTAATGTAGGTATTGGTTTAGCAACTCCATTGTCTAAATTTGATGTTTTAGGAAATTCTCATATTTTAGGAAATTTAAATATAGAGGGCGTTTCTAATTTAATAAATTCAGACTCAGTTTTAAATTTATATAAAAATATTGGACCAGATGTTGCAGGTTCTTGGAGTAGTGGTACTACGGGAGGTACTGTTTGTATAATTAGAAAGGGAGTTTATTATAAAGGAAAGGTTTATTTTTGTGGAGGAGTAGATGGAGCAGGAACATTTTTTAATACAATAGACATTTATGATATAAAATCAGGTATTTGGTCTACAGGAACTGCAGGTGGGACTGGAAGAATTCATCATACTGCTACCTTGTATAATGGGAAAATTTACATAATTGGTGGAATTTGGGAAAATAATTTACTTAGTACTGTTACTGATGTAGACGTATATGACATTGAATCTGATTCTTGGTCTGTAGATGCCACTCAGTGTCCATTCACCTCAGTAGGAGCAACAGCAACACTATATAATGGGAAGATTTACATGTGGGGTGGAGTTGGAAATCAATCAGACCCAATTAAACAGATTAAAATTTTTGATATAGCTAATGACTCTTGGTCCACAGGAGCTTCTGGTGGTCAAGGAACAGGAAAAGAATTTCACACTGCGTGTTTGCATGATGGAATGATCTATTTTTGGGGAGGAATGGACGATGATTCTAATAGAGTAAACACTGTAGATATATATCATATAGGATATAACTTATTTATAACAGGTGCTACTGGAGGAACTGCAAGAAGTAGTCATACTTCTGTATTATACAATGGGAAAATTTACTCTTGGGGCGGTTCCAATTCTATATCTGCTCAGTTAAATACCGTAGATATTTACAATACTGTAACAAATACATGGTCTACAGGGACTGCAGGCGGCACAGCTAGGGCATCACACACTAATATATTATATGATGGAAAGATTTATAGTTTTACTGGATCTACAGGAGCAGGATACACAAACACTGTAGATATTTATGACATAGGAGACAGACAAACTTATTTAACATTCTATGAAAATAATGAAAGTATGTTGTCCTATAGAACAAACGCTACTCTTAATTTAGATTATGGTAGTTTAACTATTACAGGTGGTGACTTATATCCTGTTGGAAATATTGATATTACAGGAAAAATAGGAATAAATACTTATCCTCAAGTTGGTATTGATGTTTATGCTTCTATGAGAGTTAAAGAAACTGCAACTCTTGTTTCTCCAACTTCGGGAGCTGGACTTGAATTTTATTATAGAATAGATAATAGTTTAGACGATGCAGTTATACAATCATATGATAGAGATAGTACTGTATTTAGAAAATTGCATTTATATGGAAGTACTGTATGTATAAATGATTCAGGAATTGGAAATGTTGGAATTGGAACAACAGTTGCTACAGAAAAACTACAAGTATACGGTTCTCTAGCATCAGTTTATTATGGAGCTGATTGGGGAACAGGAACTGCAAGAGCTATAATGGATTTCGTTCCTGGGGATAATATAGCAAGATTTGGTCAAGCTAATGGTACAGTTGGAGATGGATATATTCAATTTATTACATGTAATACTGTTAAAGCGGTTATACTTGGTAATGGAAATGTAGGAATAGGGTTGACAAATCCAACTAGTGCAAAATTACAGGTAATGGCAGATACAGGTAATGTTTGGACAAGTTATCTTTATGGAGTTGCTACTGCTAATCAATCTTATGGTTTGGGAATAAGAGCTGGAACAAGTAATGCTGATATGATTCTTGAATGTTGGGATTATGCAGGAAATGTAAGAATGTATGTAAGAGGCGATGCTTATACATGGGTTCAAACAGATTGGGCAGTTGGATCAGATAGAAGATTAAAAGAAAATATTACTTACATTATTGGAGATGTTGGTTTAAAAACAATTCTAAAATTAAAACCAGCAAAATTTGATCTTATAAATAGTCTAAAAGATAATATTGGATTTATAGCTCAGGATGTTGAAGAAGTTATTCCAGAAGCTATATCATTAAATTCAGATGGTATGTTAAGTTTAAAATCAAGCTTTATTATACCTTATCTTGTTAAAGCTATACAAGAAGCAGATATTCTAATTAATGAAAATAAGAAACAAATTGAATTATTGTTATTAGAAATAGAAAAATTAAAATCATAAAAGAACAAAATAAAAAGGAGTATTAAAATGATAACAATTGATCAGATTAAAGAATCACAAGTTGCAGGAAACGCAACTTTTGAAAAAATTGCAGTAGAAGAAGGTACTATACCAGTAATGATAAACACAGATGAGATGTACAAAATTATATCAAAAAGATATAATGAATTTACTGGTTTAGAAATAGAACCTAAAACCGAATTTGTTAATAAAACCGAATTAGAAAGAGAATTGGTTAATAATGATAAACAAATCTTAGCTCTTCAGGAAAGGTCGCAAAAAGTAAGAGATATGATTGCACTACTTGAAGGAATAAAACCAGAATAGAAAGGGTCAAAAAATGAGAATAATTATATGTTCTCCAGGTAATACATTTAGTAAAGGTTTTAGAAGATCTTATACAGAATTATTATATTATGGTTGGAATAATGGAATTCAAATGACTTTATCAGATGCATCTAGTTGTAATATTTATTATGTAAGAACTATGTGTCTATCTGGAGATTGTACTAAAGGAATTTACCAAAAACCATTTCAAGGAAAAGTTAAATATGATTATTTATTATGGTTAGATTCTGATATGATTTTTACAGTTGATGATTTTAAAAAATTATTTAAACATAAAGAAGATATTATATCAGGAATTTATAATTTTGAAGGTGGAAAAGGATTAACTTGTGGAAAATGGGATATCGATTTTTTTAAAGCTAATGGATACATGCCATATTTTACTGAAGAAACCATAATAAAAGAACCCAAAGATGATAGAGGTCTCGTAACAGTTGACTATACTGGGTTTGGATTTCTATTGGTAAAATATGGAGTTTTTGAAAGAATGGAATATCCTTGGTTTTTTCCTGAATGGACTGAAGTAATTAATGATAAATCTGTAAAAATAAGAGATTTCTCTATGGAAGATGTTGCGTGGAGTAATAAAGCTAGAGAATTAGGATTTAAAATATATGTTGACCCTAAAGTAAAACTAGGACATGAAAAATTATGTATTTATTAATAGGAGAAAAATTTTGATTTATTTTACATTATATACAAATAAATTTATTCCAAAAGGTTCTGCGGGATGTTCCAGAACTTTTTTTATTCTTATTAAACCAGAATATAAAGATGATATTGGACTCCATAAACATGAAATAAAACATGTAAGACAATTTTGGAGTAAAGGTTTGATAATTTTTTCTATTAGATATAAGTTTAGCAAAACATTTAGGTTAAAATGCGAAGTTGAAGCTTACAAAGAACAATTAGTATATCCACCAGCAAATAATTCAGAAGAGTATAAATATATTTATGCTCATTATATATCTGAAGATTATGGTTTATCAATTACTTTTAAAGAAGCATTTAACTTACTAAATTAGAAGTTATGTATTTATTTATGAACAAAATAAAAAAGAAAGGATAGGGTATTACATAATGATTAAAATGACAGTGGGCGAATTAGTTCAAATGTGGGAAGCATTACAAAAAGTTATGGAGTTAGATATTAAAAATGGAAAAGTTAGATATAGACTTGGAAGAATATTAAAAGCTTCATCAAAAGAATTTGAATTATATAATGAAATTAGAAATAAAAAAGTAATGGAATATGGAACAAAAATTAGCGATGATTCAAATGAATATAAAATTGACCAAGACAAAATGGAAGCATTTAATATAGCAATAGCTGAAATATTAAAAGAATCAATAGAGGTAAATGCTAATAAAATTACAGTAGATGATTTAGATCTTCTTCCATTATCACCTAAAGATTCTTGGTTTCTTGACCCAATAATTGAAGAAGAAACCGATTATAAAAAAGTTGATGAATCAGTAGTTTTAGATAAACCAGCGATACCAGTAAGTAAACAATAATTAAATATAGATTTAAATAAAGGATTATTTAATGAATATATTAACATTTTTTACTAGTGATGGAGTCCCAAAAGAAGGACTAAGTCCGGTAATAAAAATAATAGATGTATCTACTGGTTTAATAGTAATTAATTGGTTTGCAATGGATGAAATAAGTGATGGTTGGTATAAATATGATTTTGTAGCTTATGACTATAAACAAGAATATGTAGTAGTTTGTGATGGGGGTTTTGAATTATCAGGAGCTGAAAGATTTATTGCATCTGCTTCTGATAATTCAAGACAAGAAATTCCAAAATTAGTTTGGAGTTCAAAAGTTGATGATTATCAAGAAGTTGATACTTTTGGTAAAAAATTTAAAGAAATCAGTAGTGATTTAAAAAGAACGTTAGGTTTATTACATGAGAACATATTTATAGACATGCCATCTTACGATGAATTTAATAATTTAGTTGGTGGAAGAGTTAGGATATATTCAGATGCTGTAAATGTTGGTACTGATATTGGAGTTATTGGAACTTATTCAATTACTTCTACAGGAACAGGTCCTGGAAAATTTGATAATTGGAGCCAGATTAAAATATAATGAGTATTTCAATAGCAACTTTAGGAATGTTTACTCCAGCAGGTTTTGGAGGAAGCAGCGGACCAATTTATATTGAGGAAAAAAAGGTAAAACCTATAATACGAGTATTATCCGTCACAGCAGAAAATACAATAGTTTCTTCTAAATCAAATTTAATAGAAGTACTATCCATAAAAATAGGAGATTAGTTATATGTTAGAAATAGATAATAATAAAGAACGAAATATTACATTTGAGGTTTCATTATCAGGAATTAATCCTCAAGATTTGGAAGCGCATTTTAGAATATTAATAGATGGAATTGAGTATGGATTTCCCGCATATATAACTGAATCTTCTATATTGGTAACTATCCCTAGTTTAAAAAATATTATACACCGACCTTTAAGAGAGGATGAAAAACTTCCTTCTAAATTAGATATTTTTGGAAGTGATCATTATTTTAATCCATGGTCAGGCGAAGTTAAAATTAAAAATACAGTAATGTTAGAAGCCAGAATCGTTGAGTCAAATGATAGTAAAAAACCAACAGTAAAAGCATCAATAGTTTCTAAAATAAATTCAAAAAAGACTACTTCTAAAGAAACAATTAAAGAAGAAAAAGAAATTAAACCTATTGTTCCTGTTAAAAAGACAAAAGTAGATCCTAAAGATATAACTATGGAACATTTAGAAGCATTTATGAAGCAAAATGGAACAAAAGATAAAAAGATTCAAAAAATAATTTTAGAAACGTGTATAACCAGAGTTGGAGATTCAAATCTTAAAGAATTATTTAAAGAATTATTTAGATATTACAAAAGAGAAAAAATATCAGCACCAGAAAAATAATTTTTGAGAAACTTCCGATCTTATAAAATAAATAGAACAAAAAATAAACTAAATAGATTTTAGTTTATCACCAATCCCTTCCAATTTAATATCCGATTAGAGAAAACGGATTAAATTATAATAATATTTTGTTTTCTTTTTTTATTGGATATTTACCTAAAAAATTCAATAATTCTGTCCTATAATCCCTCTAAAAAATAATAAGTTAGGAGATTTTAAAAATTATGAAAAATCAAGACTCAAATTCATCTAATTCTGCCAGAATTTCTAGGAAACTTCTTAGGGAAATGGCTACTACTATTGAAAAATCTGAGACTCTTGATACTCTAATTAGTTTATTAGAAACTATTAATGACCCAGATCCGGCAGAATTATATTTACTCGAAAGTCTATATCAATTAAAAGAAAAAATAAAATTAGCGGAAAGTAGAATTAAAACGTTACTTAATAAAAACAATCAACTATTAGGGAATAAACTTAATGATTTATATGAGTCAAAAAAAGGTTATGGTTCAAGTGTATTATTTGATTAAGTTTTATAAAAACCTAGTATGGGGGTTTTTATAAAATAATTTTTTAATATTGCCATATAATACTTAAATGGAGATATAATCAATGTCAGAAGAATTAAGTAAAAATGATCTATATATACTCATGGAGTCATATAAAAATAATATACAACTAAATACGACTCTTCTTGAGCAACAAAAACAAATGATGAGTTTAAATAATTTATCAATTGAAAAACAACAAAGATTATGTGACTCTGTAGATGATTTGATTGAAAAATTAGCATATTGTTCAAAAATTATAGCTGAAAATCATGTTAAATTAAGCGATGATTTAAGCTCTACAAGTAATAAAATAACTACTCAAATAAATAATGTTTCTATGACCTTAGAAAAATGTAATAGCTCAGTAGTAAATCAATTTACTGAAAAATGTGGAAAATTAAGTAAAGAACACAGTTCTCTTAGTATAAAAATGTATATAGCATTTGCTGGAATGATAGGTATAATTATTTCCGGAATAAATTTATCAATAGCATTTGCTGAAAAGTATCATGCAATTTCTGACATGTTGATAAAACATATTGGGAGGTAATGAGGGATATGGATGATGAAAATTTGCATATTAGGAGAATTAAAATATATTGATGAAATAGAATATTTAAAAAATGAATTGTCATCAACATCTAATTATATTTGTATTCCAGTATTAGAATATGAAGATAAAAAAAATATTCCAGAAAATGATGTTAATTATTATCTATTTGTAAGAGATTGTATTTTAAACTCAGATTATATTTTAATAATTACTGAGGATAAAAAAAATAGATCATTTATCTTTAATTTTGGAATGGTTTTTGGGAGCAAAAAGAAATTTAAAGTTATTTTAAGAAAAAATGTAAAAATTTTATCTAACAAGGAGTTATAATTACAAATGAGAAATCTTTTACCGAATAATAAAAAATGCCTAATTTACATGTGCCATGATGATAAACAATTTGAAAGCAAGATTTTAGATTTAATTCTTTCTAAAATTAATAATGTTGAGGTAAAGATCTTTCCAACTATTAAAGATATTATTAGTGATAAAGATATTCAAGATACTGATCTAATAATTTTAAGTTTACGTTTTGAAGATAAAAAAATAGAAGAATTTCACTCATATTTACAAGAAATTAATTATAAAACAGGAGCTCCTTATTTGCTTTTTAGTAATACAAAAGAAGTTAATTCAGAAAAAATTTTATTTATTGATAGTTACCCAGATTTAATTCTTGATTTTGTGGAAGAAACTGAATTTAGTGAATTTGTTTTTATTAATAGAGTTAGAGTTCTATTAAATATTCCTGCTTTAGAAAAATCTTTAAATTTAGAAAAGAGACTGATTATTGAAGGACTGTGGAGTTTTATTAATTATTCAACCATGTTCGCAGTAATGATAACCAAAGATTTAGAAATTAAATTAGTTAATTATCATTTAGCTAAAACACTTGGATATAATAATGAAGAAGAACCAATAGGCGATAACTGGACTAAATTTTTAAAGATAGAAGATTATGATTTAATTAAACATATTTCTAGTGAAATAATAGATGGAAATGGATCTTATAAAGAATTTAGTAATGATATAATTGATAAAGATAAAAATTTAATTACAGTTAAATGGTTTAATGTTTTAATTAATCATGGTTTTAATTGTGTATTCTCCATTGGAATTCCATTAACTAAAGAACCAACAATAAATGAAGATATTGACTCAATAAGAGCTTATTTTAAAGATATTCTTGAAAAAGATAAAACAATTATTAAAGCTATGAAAGAAGTAACTATGAAAAGATCTAAAGAAATATTAGAAGAAATAACTAATAATACTAATAATGGTTCATGTTCTACAAAAAAGGAAATAACTAATGGCTAGTAGAAATGAGTCTCATTTAGAAGATATTCCAAATGGAAGTTATTGTTATACAATTAAAGAAATAATTGGAATTAAAATTAAAATAAATTTATGTCCTTATTATCAATATTTAGATGATGGGATTTGTCAATGTTCATTAACTAAAATTAGATCAGATGAAGATTTTTTATTTGATGATCAGGTTAAAGTTTGTAATATAAATGAATTAGATTTTTAAGAAGAAAGGAAAATGTGAAATGAAGTGGATAGTTGATACAACAATGAATGATTATGAAAAATTAGTAGAATCATTAAATAGATTTAATATTAATTATCAATTATTTAAATATAAACCTTTTATGAATTATAAAGATATTCTTGAAGAAATTAAGTATGAAATGGATGAAAAAGTTATCTGTTATGGAACTATAAATTTTATAGAAAAAATTCAAAAATGTATAGAATTATATCCTGGATCATATTGTAATTTTGAAGGTTTTAAATGTAGTTCTTATTATCCAGTATTAAAAGATTTATTATTAAATGATAAGTATGAAATAATTTACTGGAAAGATGTATTAAATAAATTAAAAAATTTAGATACTGTGTTTATAAGACCAGATAGTGGAAAAAAAGAATTTACTGGATGTATTACTAATTATGATTCTTTAAAACATGATGTTGGTTTTTCAGTATCTAGTTTAGATCCTTTATTAAAAGTCATTATAGCTCCATATGTCGAAATAGATAAAGAATGGAGATTTTTTGTTTCTAATTGGAATATTATAACAGGGTGTCTTTACCGTATTGGTTCTAAACATTATGAAGAATATACTTATGATAAAGAAGCTTATACTTTAGCTTTAAGAGCCACGACTCTATATAACCCAGATCCAATTTTTGTTATTGATATTTGTAAAACTAAAACTGGAGAATATAAAGTTTTAGAATTAAATTCTTTTTCATGTTCAGGTTTATATACTTGTAATACAAACAATATAGTACAATTTGTTGAGAATTTATAAATAAAAGAAAGGTATTTAAAATGTCAAAAGAAAAAGAAATGGATTGCTCTTTTTGTAATCCAAAAAAGAAAGATTGGGAAGAGAAAGGGTTTTATGGTTATAGGTGCAATGAATGTCAGGGATCAACTGCATTTATTGTTTCAAGCAACCATTCTAGTTTAACAGAATCTTCAAAAAAAATAGTTGAAAATTTAGCTAAAAAACATTATCCAGATTTAAAAATTAAGTGGTTATCAGCTAAAAGAAAAAATATGTTACATTGGTATGATTTCTTAGTACCTAAATAATTTTGGAGGAAATATTATAGATGAAATTATATGAAAAATTTATTAAAGATAGAGAATACGTTGATGAACAAATGAAATCTATTGGTAAAGGTTTAAGTAAGTTATATAAAACAGGAAGTAAAATTCTTCATTATTCAGGTATAGCAGCAGGAAAAGCTAAATTAACTGATATTGAAAGATATCTATTTAAACATAGAGATATAACTAGTGTTATTGGAAAAACTTTAGAAAATAATCCATCTCCTGAAAATATAAAAATAGCTTTAATAAGAGTTAGAAATAAAGCTTCTGTTGGTCTAATAGCTGGTTTAATCATTATATACGCTTATAGAAAATATATTAGAAATTGGTCAGCAGCTGGAAGATATTGTAAAGGTACAACAGGAACTCATAGAACAGCTTGTTTAAGAAGATATAAAATAAGAATTATGAAAGAAAGATTAAATGATCTAGTCCAGAAAAAATTATACTGCGGAAAATCAAAAGATCCTCAAAAATGTAAAACAAAAGTAGATTCAAAAATTAAAAAGTTAAAAGAAAGAATTTCTGTTTTACAAACCCAACAAGAAAGATATGATGATAGAATGAATGATCTATATGGCAGTCATTAATGAAATTAAATGATATTAATAAAACTACAGTTAAGTTATTAGATAATAAAGAACTAATAACATTACATAGAAGGGTTCATCAATTATATGGTTTAAAAAGAAATTATTCAGTTGATTTAAAAAAGATACATTTAATTTTATCTAATGAAATAACAAGAAGAGGTTTTAAACATTCTTCAGACTTATATAATAAAAATACAGAACAAAAAATAAATGAGGAGAAAATAATGAAAACTTCAGATAAATTAAAACTATTAGCTATGGAATTTGTTTTTAATTCAGATCTTCCTGCCAAAAAGAAGAAACAAGATTTACAGTTTATTAAAGAAAAAGCTGATCCATATCAATGTATAGGATATATTCTTGATGGTAAATTCTACAATCTAAATGAACAGGGAAAGATTGAGTTAAAGAAAAGATTTATAGAGGAAGGAAAAGGGAAGGCTTATAGAAAAACAGGTTTTTCAATCTATGGAGGTGCTGTAGCACCTGCTCTTTCTGCTGCAGGAAATATAGCGGCAGTAGCTGGTGATGGCGGAGTTATAAGCGTACCAATCTATCCGTTCTATAGAGCAATTAGAGCAGCTTTTAATAAATGTTCAGGCGCATGCGGAATGTTTGCTCTTAATACTCCAAAAAGACAAATTTGTTTAGCAAAGTGTAAAGTTATGTCTTTAGAAAAAGGTCTTGTGGACGCTAAACGAAACAAAGCTTCAAGAGAATTTATTTTGAAACTTCAAGCTAAGTTAGAAAAAGCAAAGAAAAAATTTAAAGACTATCAAGATTTTGCTAAAAGTACAGGGAGAAATCCTGATCCTAAAATTGATCCAAATAAAAAATCTTTATTTAGAATACCAAAGTAATAAAAAATAAATGTAATTTTTAAAAAGGAGTTTAAAAAATATCATGGGAGAAGCATTAATTATAGATAGTGTATCTTATTATACATCACCTTACATTATAGTAAATTATCAAGATTCTGAAGGTGTTGCAGCTGCTTCTGATTCAACTTCATTAATTGAATTATCATTACCTGGTTTATACACAACTGAAGAATCATATAGACATGAACCAAGAAGAATGTTAACAAGTAAATCTTATGTAATTAAATTATTTAGAATAGCTATTTCATGTTTATCAGCTAATTATACATTTAGAATATTAAATAGAAATGATATATTATTAATTAATTCTATTTATAAAGTATATACATCTGGAGCAATTAATTTAGGCGATAATATATCTTTAACAGAATTAATAATTAGAAATAGAGATGTTGTATTAGATAATAAAATTTATTTATTTATTTCTAATTTAGGAATTGATACTGGTCCAATAGATATTGACTTAACTTTTCAAAGTCTTCAAGATAGAGAATTTTAAATAAAATGGTATTAAACATAGAGCAAACAATAGTAGATTACTTAAATAAATTTGGACTTTTATTTGAAAATAATACATTGTCGGCTAATCCAAATATAGAAAATAAAATTAAAGAAACAAGAAAAAAATATAAAAGAAAAAGAAAACAATTATTAAAACATAAAGAATCAGCTTTAGAAAAATTAAAAGAATTTGCAAAAAGTTTAGGTGAAGATCTAGCTGATGAAATGATTGAAAAATTAGAAAAACAAAAATTAAGAATTAGAAGTGTATATCTAATAAGAAAATCTTCTCTATGGAAAAAAGAATTAGAAGAAATTCAAAGACTTAAAAGTATTTCTAAAAAATCAGGTTTAGTTATATCAGGTATAGGTCTAGCTTCATTATTAATTTATTCATCATATAAAGTCTATACTGATAATAAAAAAAGATATCAAAGTTTATGTTTAAATAAAACTGGTAAAGAAAAATATGATTGTATTAAAAAATATAAAGTTATAAGTCTAAGAAAGAGATATCAATTTCTAAATAATGCAGCTATTAAATGTAACTATTCTAAACATCCAGTTAAATGTAAAGATAAATTAGATGAAGAAATGTTAAAGATTAAATTAAAAATAGAAGATATAATTAGTTCAAGTAAAATAGGTAGGATGGTACATTAAAATTATGTCATTAGATGATTACTTAAATATGTTAATTGAGTCCTATTCTTCATCTTTAACCAAAAGAGGTAGGATCCAAAAAACATCTACTACAGCTGGAACAATAGGTGTATCATTAGCAAGACAAAAAAATGATCCACTATATAAAAAAATGATTTATTATAAACATATGTATATGAAAACTAAAGAACAATTACAAAAGAAATATCATTCAAAAGCTTTAAGTTTAGCTAGGAAGAAAGCTTCTGAATATGAAAAAGATTAATTTTTAAGGAGAAATTTAATTATGAAAATTAAAAAGTCTATAGTAATAGAAGCAGTTAATAGATATGTGGATGAGGTATTAAATGAATGCTCATGTGATTGTTCTAAAAAATTAATTGTAGATAAAGTTAAGAAGGAAGAAGTTGAGGAATTAGATGAACAATCAGTATTAGCTAAAGCTTTAACCAATCCTTCATTAGTTGCTAAAGCTAAAGAATTAATTAGAAAGTTTCCTAATAGGAAATATACATTACATCAAGCTTTAATATTAGTTGCTAGAGCAGGCGGAAAAACAGGTGCCATGATTTAAAAATGGGTGTTCATATTTTTTCGGTTGAACATTTTTAAATTTTTGAACAATTACTGTTGCCACTATATTATTACAAATCTTCTGTACTAATTAAATAAAAATTTCTGTGCGTCACGTTCTACAAGTTACATTCTAAACGTGTCACTCTGTACACCACCCTTTAACTAGAGATTTATATCCATTATAAATCTCTAGTTTTTTACGTTGAATTTATGAAATTTTCTGAACAAAATATAAACTAGCAAATTTGGGGTATATTAAATATGAAGAAAATTCTCGAAAATTACCTATATTTATTAACTGAAGATGAAACAGTAGAATCATTTGATAAAACATATAAAGAATTGCGACAGATGTTAAAGAATTTCAGAAATAAACATAACCCAGAAGCAATAGCTGCAAAATATGCTAATGTAGCTAAAGATCAAATACCAGAAAATGATAGAAAAATTCTAGATGCTCATAGAGATTTAACAGACCAATTTGCAAAAGTTAGTAAGAAGAGAGCTGAATATAGTGAATGGATAAGAAAAGGTGGAAATTCTAAAACATTTAAAGCTGTTAAAGATGCTGCAGAAAGTAAAATGAGATATAACGCTCAAGCATATGAAGACTTGATTAAAGCTAGAAATGCATTTATGGCGAGAATGAATAAAGTAAGAAAAATTCAAAAAGGTGTTGCAGCTGTATATTTTATATTTATAGCTTTTATGTTATATAAACATTTATTTAGTAAAGCTGCAAGAGCTTGTTCTCATTATACTGGTTATCAAAAACGGATTTGCTTAACCCAATATAAAATTAATGCAACTAATAAAGAAATAATATCTCTTAAAGCTTCTTTATCAAAATCTAGTGAAAGTAAAGATCCTGAAAAATTTAAACAAAAAATTAACGAGAGAATTATTGAATTAGAGGTTAGACTTAAAAAACTAAATAAAAGAATAAATTATTTTAAATCTCTGAAAATTACAAGTAATAAAAGGAATTATTAAAATTGAATAATATACTAAGGGAGTATTTAAATAAATTGAATAATAATCATATGGACGATTTATTATCGAAATATAAAGAAGTAATTATATACGATAATGAGAAGGATATAGAATTAGGTTTATTAAGATTTAAAGAACCTCCTAAGGGAAAAGCTTTTTTATTTAAATTCCCAAAAGAAGAGATATTGGATTTCCATACAGTTGGAATGAATTTTCCAATTAACATATATTTCTTTAATTCAAAGAAAGAGATAGTATTTTCATATAGTTCAGTATCACCAGGAATTGATCATATAAGTTCTAAAGGACAATCTAAATATGTAGTGGAGATACCATAATGAAAAATAAGATATTAGAGAATTATTTACAAGTATTAAATGAAGGGTTATTTGACCATAAAAATTCTTATTGTAAAATTTTAGAATATACTGATTATTCTTTTTATAGAATATTCTATCTTGGTACTAAGGATATTAATAAATATAATTCTTTTCTTGGTGGAGGTCCAGGTGCAGTATTTCCTTTAACAAAACCTAATTATGACAGTTTTCTTAATTATGAAGAAATAATTGCTCCTTTATTTACTCAGTTAGTTGGTAAATTTAGTTTTATTAAATTATCATCAAAGATAAAACATTTAAACGTTATAGATTCTGGTTATGCAGATTCAAATGTATGGGGCACAATAATTAGTATTTCTAATTTTAAAAATATGCAAACTTTTGATAATAAGAATAAAATTGAAATTGCAGGACATGATAAACAAACGTTAGTTCATCCAGCAACAATTACTGTTCAATTAAAGAGGAAATAACAATGAGAAATAAATTAGATACATATTTACATGAAATAAATCTATCTTCTGGAGACATCAGAATTCTTATCCAATTAGCTGGAGCTATTCTTCTTCTTATAATTACACTTCTTTTCTATTTTTTTAATTCTAAAAGAAATAGACATTTAGAATCTCTTCTTAAAAAAGTTACAGGTAAAAACTATATAGTAAGAGTATTACCAATGGACCAACCAAATGGTTTTTGTTTTGGTGGAGTTGGTAATAGTATTTTCTTAACTAAAGGTTTAATTAAAATCTTAAATGAAAGAGAAGTAATTTCAGTTTGTTTACATGAAGCTGGCCATATTACAAATTTAGATAGTATAAAAATGGGTGCACTTTCTTTAGCAAATTTTGGGGTTACATCATACATGATTCAAAGTCTTACTAAAAAAATGACTGTTGTTAGTAATGCAGAATTAAGAATGTTATTTTCTATAGTAGTATTTATAATATTAGTTTCTTATTCAGTAAAAGTAACATCAATATTCTTAGATAAAATAAATGAATACAGAGCAGATAAATATACAGTTAAATTTGGTTATGGAAATGATCTAATATCAGCTTTAACTAAATTAGAAAACTGGGTAAAAGAATATAAGTTTAAAGTTTATGGAGAAGAAACTAAATTTGAAAAGTTTATGGATAAAATACAAGGTATAGTAGATGCTCACCCATCTACTGAAAATAGAGTAAAAGCTTTATTTGAATCAGTTGAAATGTATGAAGCAATGTTAGAGAATAATAGTGAAAAAATTAAAAAGGTAATTCATAAGTTTCTATTTGAAGGAGCTTAAAATAAAGAATAAGAAAGGAATTATAAGTGCAAGACATATTCATAGAAAAGATAGACGAAATATTGAAAAGACATTTAACTCAAAAATCTTTCGAATTATGGGAAGGAATAAAGGAAAATATATCCAATAAATGCTGGGAAAAACCAACTTCAAGTTCTGGAAAATATCATAGGAAAGATGAACAAGCTGGAAGAGTTCCTTCTGTATCAGAACACACATATGAAATGATTTATGCTGCAGATAAAATAATCTCTATGTTTGAAGGGATATTAAATAAAGATATTATATTTCTGTCTATAGCATTACATGATTCTTATAAATATGGTTTAGTAAAAACATGTAATAGTACAGAATCAAAACATGATAGAATTATAGGCGACATTATAAAGAAGAATATTAAAATCTTTAAATATGCTCTAAGTGAAAATGATATTCAATTATTAGAAGAATCTGTAAGGTTTCATATGGGCAAGTGGAGTACAGATACTACATTTAAAGAATTCTCATATGATAAACATAATCCAATAGTTTTGTTTTTAAGTACATTAGACATGATGAGTTCAAGAAATTTAATCAAAGTATTATAAAAGGGAATTAAAATAAAATGACTTTACAAATGACTCGAGTAGTACCAGAATTATTATTCTATACTGAGCTATATGTAAAAGGTAGTGTTACTAATAAATTTAAAATACCATTCCCTCCTACATTCTCTATTTCATATTTAAATGAAAACAAATCTTTTATTAGATTATTATTTGATGATAATTGGCCTATGGGCAGCATGAATTATTTAAATTATAGATATTTATACAGACAAGAAACAGACTTGACTAGTATCCCAGAAGCTCTTAGAAGACGAATGAGTGTATATCCTGGTATAAGTAGTTACTATGTTTGTGATTCAGATTCCATAAGTATTTGTAATATAAACGTTTTTAATTTACAATCAGATGATTTGAATATGTTAGACAATTTATTACAATACAGATTAGACTCTACCTCAGTTAACATAACATTAATTAATTATAATTCATTGGATACTACCCTATCTAAGTTAATTTATATTTATTTAAATTTTAAAATTAATCATCAATATGTTGAATTTGATAATGTTAATCCATTAAGTAGTGATATTCAAGTATTAGAAGGTTTCTATGAATCTTATTTAACCGATTTAATATTTATATACGAATCATCCCTAGGTACATAATGAATTAAATAATTAATTACAATTAATTCATGATCCATATAGGAGAATAGACATTGTTTACAATAAATGATTTTATAAATTTGATGAAGTATTTTAAAGGCGAGAGTGTACCAAACCTAGATTCTAATCTAATAATTTTAGCCGAAGATTCAAAAGCTAAAGCTACTCAACTATTTACTGAAAATATTGACCTTAATTGTTTTACAAGTGATGATTATAAAAGATTAAAAAACTTTCTAACTCCTTGGTATGCTTCATTAAGATCTTTTCCAAGTACAATGAGACACGCCAGTGATGTAAGATCATTACCAGATAGTCATCTAAATGAATTAATTAATAGTTTTGGTTTTGTAGATAGCTTAGATGAAATTAGTAAAGTAAATAAAGTTGACTTCTTTTATGATTTAGTAAACTTATATAAAATAAAAGGAACACCAGAAGCAGTAGAAAGAGTATTGGGATATTTTGGAATCTCAGATGTTGAATTAATGGAGTATTGGTTACAATATGATAATCAAAATGAATTAATATTTAGACCAGTTAAAATTTCAAGTGCAACAAATCCAATTACAAATACTTATAGAGATATAGACTTTGATACAATTGTTAATACAGATCCTCATTGGTATTTAACTAAAGATAATATTAATCAATTATTTTTAAATAATAGAATAGCTTTTCCTTCTAAGAGTCCTTATTTTGGATTGAGACCAACTGTTCAATTAGTTGGAGATTTAACTACTCCAAGTTTATCTATATTAACAAGAATTATTTTAAATCAGTATGATGATTATTTAGCGGGAAATTATCCAGTAAAGAATTTAATTCTTACAAATATAAAAATTTACGCTTCTATTTTAGATTTATATTTGGGAGTTATTTATGCATTTAATAAATTGTTTCCAAAAACTTTTAACCCAAGTGCTTTAGAAACAATTATTTATAATGGCTCTATGAGTCTTTCTAATGATGATATTTTTGAACTGTATTCCACTCTAAATGGGAGAGCAAGTAATTTAACACGCGATCAAATTGAGATAAATAGAGTGTTAATGGGAAATAATTTTAGTAGAGATCGCAACACCAACTTTCTCACGAACCTCAACACAGCTGAAACAAACTTAAATATTCTGAATCCTGACCTTAAATTAACAATTGATACGAGTTTCTCATCCGGTTCCGGACTCCTCCAACTCAAACAATTAGTCAAAGATTTGTCATCCTGGATTAAACAAAACATAAACATATACACACCCGACCTCTCAGTTCTTTTATTTGGTTTCTCTTCTCTTGAATACGTTACAGACATAATTAATTTCTTTAAACCATACAGGGCTAGACTTATATCATTAGAGCATGCATTCTACATTAATTCTCCTTTAAATGACTCTATAATTACTGAAGATAACTTATCTCTTATTAAAGAAACTGATACATTTATAGACTGGGATGTTGCAGACTCTATCCCTGGTTTTGAGGAAGGTTTTGAAACTACAGGAATTACAAGTACTCCTCCAAATATCTCATCTAAAAGAATTACTAATATATACATAGATAATACATTAACTGTTAAATGTACTTATGATGACTCTACTTCATATACAGGAATTACTAATTTTATTTATTCTAATCCTTCAATAGGACAATATAGAATTACTAATTTATATTTATCTATATCTAATAATGGAGAATCTAAAATATTTATTGAATATAACAATATAGCTGAGACTACAGGAAATATCTCTACTAAGATTCCAAGTATACCTCCTTTATTAAATTATTCAATTATAGATGTATACTTAAATGATAATAATATATTTGAAATGATATATGATACTGAATCTATTATTAATCCTAATGAAAAAATATATTTTACTAGAAATACTTATGATAATGGTTCATATTTTGACATAGGTGCATCTTGTGATGATCCTCCTACTAAGGCTTCATTATTTATTGAAGATAGAATAGATGAAATTTATAATTCTCATATTGGAATTGGTATTAATAATTTAGAATATACTTTAGATTCTACAACTAATGATGTTATTTATGTATTAACTGATGGCGGATGGTCATTATTTGATTCTGGTGCTTTATTTGATCAGCCTGCTATTTCTGATATATGTGAAATTGAAGTTTATAATGTTTTATATGGTATTAGAAATACTAGTGATGATGGAACATTTGATAATATTTCTTTAGATGACATAAATATAAGAATTGGAAGGGAAGTTACATAAATTTTATTTAACTCTAATTTTTTAATAATTTTCTATATCTTTTTATAAGTTATCTATATGTTTTGGAGGATAAATGGGTATTAATTTAGAAAATATATATTTAAGATTTAATAGACTGACTATATCTCAAGGTGAATATTTTCCGAAGAAGTCTTTTTATTTATCAATTACTAATAAAAGAAATTGGAATATTAATGAGGATATATCATTAAAAGTATATGTTAATGAAACAGATAATGCAATTGCGCCTTTATCTAAACTTCAAGCTGAAGCATTAGTTCTTAGTTCTTATTCATTAACTTGGAATATACCTAAAACTAAATTAAGAATTCATGGAAGATTATATTTTGATGTTACTAAATTAGTACAGAGAATAATAGAAAGACCAGGTTGGGTATATGGTAATGCAATAATGTTTGTTATTAAGGATAATACTCATACATCTGATTATTTAATTGAAGCATTTGATTTTTTAGACTCTATTAATGAGTCAGTTAAATTAGTTGGACATTATACTAAGAATGAAATATATACTTGGTTAACTATTCAATTTAATCCTAATCCTGTTGGTGCTAGATGGAAAATTGGTTCAGGATCTTGGAAATTACATGGTGAAACTGAGGTAGTATTAAAGAATTCTAATGCATCTATAACTTATGATAATGTTACTGGTTATATTAGACCTATTGATGAAGTATTACCTATAGCTAATGATGAAATTGTTATTCAAAGAGTGTATATATCTGCTCCTGCATTATTATCTGCAGAAACAAGTATTAATGGAGATACTATTACTCTTACATTTGATAAAGATATGAGTAATCCTATTGGATCTGAATCTGAGTTTAATGTTCTAGATGGTGGTGTTCCTGATATAGTTACATTAGCTGCTTTAGATCCATTAGATGCTAAGAAGATTATTTTAACATTAACAAATAATATTTCTTTTGCTTCTATAGTTACTATTGATTATACTGCATAAGAAAAGATATATTTTTATTAAGTGGAGGTTTAAATGATTACTGCTGTTGATGGTGGAATTTTACAGAATTTTTCAAATTATCCTGTAATTAATAATGTCCAATCAATTGGATTAGATTATATGGAATATGCTAATAATGTATTAGCTCAAAATGCATATCCTCTTGGTATAACTTATGATCCTTATAATAAATTATTGTTACATTTTTGGGATAGAAAATGGATACTTAATGGTTATGTTTATTGTTCATCTGACTATGCTAAATTTGGATCCTCTTCTTTGCGTTTATCATATTTTAATAATGTAACAAGTTATGCTTATACAGCTAGTCATTCAGATTTTGATTTTGGTTTAGAAGACTTTACAATAGAAGCTCAGATTTATAATTTAGGTACAAAGACTAGTGGTTTTATGTCTAGAAGATCATCAGGAGCTAATGGTTGGTCTATTCAAATACAAGAATCTGGTGCTGTGTTTTTTAGAGCTAAAATAGGTGGTACTTGGAGTGATACTTGGATGATTGGAACTGGTGTTACTCCTGGTGCATGGCATCATTTAGCTCTAGTTCGTTCAGGTGGAAAATGGGATATTTATGTAGACGGAATATCTAGTGCTACATTTACTAATGGTGGTGCTTTGCAAGATGAATCAGAACCAATTAGATTAGGTGTTGAATCTAGTCTTTATGAGAGTCCTCCTAATATTTTTATGGATGAGGTTAGAATATCAAAAGGTATAGCTAGATATACTTCAGACTTTGTTCCACCAACTGCTCCATTTGTATCAGATCAATATACATCTTCATTACTACATTTTAATCAACAAAGTCAAGGAAATGGAGAAGGAAACTTTGCTGGTTTCTTTTATGATTCTAGCACTAATTGGTCAATAGATGGAAATACAGAGTTTCATGATTTACTAGGTCATAATATTATCCCAGCTGGAACTGCGCAAAAGGATGTAGATCAGAAGAAATTTACAGGTAGTTTAAAACTTAATGGCAGTAGTGATTATATTTATTCACCAATACATCCAGATTGGAATTTTGGATCTGGGGATTTTACAGTTAGTTTCTTAGCATGTTGGAATAGTTTTCCTGATGCTTTAGACTTTGATCATATCATTAGTGTATATGATGGCGCATCTAATGAAAGAGGTTGGGTTGGAAGTTTAGCTAATGATGGAGGTGCATATAAACTTAGATTTGTATATTCTATTGATGGTCTAACAACAGTACCAATACTTGGAGAGGAGATTTCAATAACTACAGGTGTATGGTATCATATAGCTTTTATTAGATATGGAAATACTCTTGGTATGTATCTAGATGGTGTAGATGTTGGATCAGGAGATGTTACAGGAATAACATTCTACTCAGCTAATGCTCCATTATATATTGGTGCCCTTCAGGGTGGTACTAACTTTATGGATGGTTGGTTATCCGAAGCTAGAATTTCTAAAGGATTTGCTAGATGGACTACTGATTTTACTCCACCAACATCTGAATATGATATATTATCTACAGGTCTGCAAGATTATTCAGAATCAGTTATTAAAACTCAAGGTAACTATTCATTAAAAGGTATAGCATTAAGAGGATCTTTAAATAGTCATGTATTAAGAACAATAACACCAACTATTGATTTATCTGGTAAAGATACTATTGGATTTGATATCAGAGGTTATAGAACCGGTGCTAATATTAAAATTGACATTCATAATACAGATGGAACATTAATTACAATAACTCCAAATATAACAGTATCTAATGTTTATCAAACAGTAACAAGTGACATATCAGGAGTTCTTCCTGCAAATAGAAATTCAATAGATAAGATAATTATAACAATGGTAAATACAGATTTAGATAATACATTCTATATTGATAATATGTATGCATTCTAGATTCAAACTTGAATTTTAAATATAAATTTATAAATAGTTATTTTTCCAATAGATTAGAACAAATAATAAATTAAGTTTATGATTTTGTTTAATATTTTATTGGAGGAAAAATAAATATGGCAAATTTAAAGAACGTTTATCCACCAGCTGTTGATGAAATTATTATTACTAATTTAAAAAACGGAGAAAACTATTTAGAGATTTATAAAAAATTAAAAGCTTTAAACTTATATAAAAATGATTATGAATCATTTAGAAAGTATGCTCTAAAAGTAAAAAAGAAAAATGGTGTTATTGATGGTCAAAATATAATAGAAGAAATAGACAAAAAAATAATTAAACAACTAGAAGCTAATAAGATAATAAAAGTAACAGATTTAGTAAATAAACTTAATTGTTCTAAAAAAGATTTAGAAAAATCAATTCAAAATTGTAGAAGAAATGGTTATGAAATAATTATAGATAACAATATTATAATTTTAAGTACTACAAATGTTAGAGACTCAGAAAAACTTTCACAATTAGGATGTTCAGAGATAATTTTTGGAGTTGTTTCAGATCCTCATTTTGGTTCTAAGTCGTGTCAAATTACTGCGTTAAATGAATTTGCTGAAATAATGAGAAAAAAAGGAGTTAAACACATATTTGTACCAGGAGATTTAGTTTCTGGTTATGAAGTATATCCTGGTCAAATCCATGATGTCTATGCTATTTCAGCTAAAGAACAAGAAGAAACAACTCTTTTAAATTTACCGACAGGATTTGAATGGTATGTTCTTGGTGGAAATCATGACTATTCATTTATTAAAAGAGGTGGTGGTTATAATATCATTAGTGTAGTAGCTAATAAGAGAGCTGATGTTCATTATGTTGGTTTTGATGAAGCTACTATTCCTATTTTAAACAATGTTGACCTTATGATGATTCATCCTAGTGGTGGAATTCCTTATTCTGTATCATATAGATTACAAAAAAATATAGAGCAGATAACTATAGGTGAATTACAAAATGTAGTAAGAGGGGTAAAAGATAAACCATCAATTAGATTTGTCTTGTTAGGTCATCTTCACATTCAAATGCAAGCCATGTTTGGATCAATATGGGGAGCTCAATGTGGAACATTTGAAGGCCAAACTAACTATCTAAAGAGGAAAGGTCTTGTGCCATGTATTGGCGGATGGATTGTTAAAGCAACTCTAGGTAAGAATGGATTGTTAAAGAATTTTGATTCTAAGTTTTATATATTTGATGAAATAGAAAATGATTGGAGAAATTATAATCATTCAATTTGTGAACAAAAAATAACTGAGCCAATTTTTGAATAAATCTAAAAATAAATAGTTCATGTATTATTACATACATGAACTATTTATTTCCATCATTTTTTTCTAATTCTTTTATTCATTACTTTTATAAGAAATGACATTAATTTTACAATAAGTAGGAATAAACCCACTATTAATACAATTGGCCAGAAAAATATAACTAGAATAAAATAAACTGTTATTATCGTTAAATCTTCTTTTTTATTTTCATCAAAATCTTCAGCATATTTTAAGAAAAAATACAATGAAACTATAGCAGTAATACATCCTATAAAAATATATAATATCATTTTTTTACCTCAGTATTGTTCTTTTTCATTCTTTTAATTATTAGTTGTATAAAAGAACAACTTAAACTCCTAATTGATAGATATGAAAACACTAATGCAAAAAATGGCCAACCAATTATAAAAATTATAAAAAGTAAAAATATATTTTCTATTTCATTAGAATCATTCTCATCAATATCATTATATTTTACTACTAAAAATATTGCAATTATTGCAAAAACTAATCCAGATAAAAAGTATGAAGAAATTGTCATTATTCTTTTACCCTAATATTATACTTTTTAACTTTTTTAAAAAGTTTCTTTAGTATTACTATCAAGATAAATAAAACTAAACTTATACCTATTATAAAAAATACAAACTGCCAGAATAAACCAATTATTACAGAAATAAATATAGTTAATGCTAATTCTTCATGATTATCAATATCAACATGATAAAATTTTATAATTAAAAACATTGATAATATAGTAGAACATAAAGCTATTATCCAAAATACTGACATCTTATTGTTTCTCCTCTTTTATTTCCATTCCCCTTAATCTAGCTACTTCTTTAATTAGAACTTTATTATTTTTTGATATTTCTTCTAATCTTTTCTTAATATTTGATACAAATTTATACTCCATCCATGATAGATAAATAATTAAACATAGAATAATATAGATGATAATTTCCATAACTTTTCCTTTCTTAGATATAAATTGGCGGAGAGTACAGGATTCGAACCTGTGGATCTTTCGACCTCTGGTTTTCAAGACCAGCTCCATAAACCACTCGGACAACTCTCCATAATTTTTCTTTCTTATTTATATTTATTTTTTGATGTTAGAATTCTTAAAACATAGAACCAATAAAGTGGCCAGGCTAACATAGTATAGAGAGGAACCAATATAAATCCACTTCCCTTCCAGATAAATGTTTTCCCTTTAATTATTGACATTACTAAATTAGTAATAATTGTTAAAATCCCGCCAGCAAGGTATAGATATCCGATAATAAAATCCATGATTAATCCTATCTTAATTGGTGGTAGGAACAGGATTCGAACCTGTGGACCTTTCGGTCAAAAGTTTAGCAAACTTTCGTGATAGACCTCTCCACCATCCTACCGTTTTTTAAAGCTTGTATTCCCTTACAGCTTTATTTCTTTCTTTCTTTGTGAGATATAATCCGATCATGCCCCATTCAAATATGTAACGAGTACCTTCATCTTTAAAGTAATCATCTTTGGTTAATACTTTTTCAATTGATTTTTTAATTATTTCATTCTCTTTTTTTGATCTTAAATGTAACAACAACTGAGGATGATTTCCAAAACGTTTTTTAAGTCTAGGATTTGGAGTATCTAGAGAATTCATTAATTTTATGATTTCAGGTAATGTATTTTCTGTAATCATTTTTAATCTGTTTCCTTTTCTAATAAAGCTATATCATATTTTCTTATTCTTTTTTGATTATATGTTCTAGTATGAAGTGCTTTTAATTTATTTAGATGTTTAGTACAAGACCCTATTTTAAGTTGGATCCAATTTGGTTCATTCTCTCTATAATCCAACCGAACTGGTTTAGTAAACCATGAAGATATTTCTTTTCCATCTTCTTTTGATTTTACAAATGCAGAAATATTATGTAAATATAGATTATCAATATCTGGTTCTCTTTTTTTAGCTCCGCAAACAAAACAACATGGACATCGATCAAATCCAATCCCTCTGGAGTTAAAAAATAATGATTTTCCATACTTATTATCATCTCTTTTTATTTCAAAGTTTAAAATTTCTTGTCTAATATCATTTAAACAAACTATTCCACAAGTTAGTAAACCTTTAATATGCTCAACTCTTTCTCCCCAATGTGTTCCAAATTCAATATCTGTTATAAGTCCTCTTGAATGAAATAACTCATCTCTTATTTCATCAATTAAAATACTTATTGGTTTAGAAAAATCTGTTTTATAAATTGGATGTTGTTTATACTCATCTATGGCTTCCGCTTTTCTAGTCACTATATTATTCTCCTTATTCTAATGGAATCCACCATCTTTGGTCCATTCCAACTCCAGATAAACATGTCCATTTACAATTATTATTAAATCCTTGTTTGAATAAATGCATATGTCCAAAATACCATAGTTTTGGTTTATATTTTTGTAATACGTAACTTAATGCATCTCTTGATGGATCATGACCATATTTATCATGATAGTCAACAACATCAAACTCATTAGGTGATGTATGACTAATTACTATATCAATATTTTCATCTGGTAATTCAGATATATCTTTTTGTGTAATTGTTTCTTCTGGAAACCAACTCTCTCCAATTATTCTATATTGTCTATCAATGGATAATGCTCCACCAATAAATAAAACATTTCTTCCATCTACTAATTGTAATGTAGTGCCCCTACTCATATAAAACACATTTTTAGAAACTTCATCATTTTCTAATTTTTTTATGGATTCATAATCTTCATGATTTCCATCACACCAAAAAATTAAAGTATCTTTATTTTTTAAACTATCTTCTTGAAAAATTTTTGTAGCTCCCCTTCTGCGCATCCTAGGCCAAAACCCGAAGTCTCCACATTGAAGAATAGTGGAGACTTCGGGATGACGAGCTAGAAATACATTAACTAAAGGAAATTCTGCATGGAAGTCACCGCAAACAATGGTAGCCATTAATTCTCCTCAATATGATTTGACTCTAAAATCTTTAATCTTTTTATTTTAAAGATCCTATTTACCCTTTCATCAAAATACAAGGTTGCAGGAGTCTTTAAGATTAAAAATTTTCTCAACTTCTTCTCTTTTTTCTTAGCTGGTCTCATTCTTCTTCTCATTTTATTTATCTCCTTTAAAATTATGGCTGTCGGGAGAGGGGTCGAACCTCCATATTTATTCCACGTGATTAACAGTCACGCCTCTTACCAATTAGAGTACCCGACAGTAGTTATACTAAATTTCACCTTTTTCTTTATTTACATTTTTTATACCAACTGGTTCATAGATAGAGAAACCAATAAAATAAATTGGAGCAACAATTGTTTCACAAAGAAGAAATGACCAAATAAGATTACCAAGGATTAGTTGATATTCAATTTTTTCATTTTTCATTTCATTTTGGTTAAATAATCCATATGTACCATATGTTTTATTATTGATAACTTTATCATTTCCACAACCAGAAATGAAAAATACTACAATCAGAATTAGTGATACAATAAGTTTCTTCATCGTTATATTCCTTATTCCATTAATTATAGTAAATTTCAACTTCTTCTGGAGCTAATTCTAAAATAACTCCATTAGAAAATTTTACTTGAAGAAGTATCTCTTTTTCTTTGTCTAATATTTGTTTATCATCAGGTAATATCTCACCCACCTGACCAAGATACTTATCATGAAGTTTTTTATACTCTGCTGATAAAGTTTCTGGCATATAACTACTTTGTTTATAAACTACTTTTAGACCCTCTTTAATTTTGTCTAGATCCATATCTCATCTGTTCCTTAATCCATTAATGATTGAATTTTACTTACCGCTTGAGACGTTGACGTCAACTCTTCAGTGTCAGGAATAATAAGCACTGGAAAAGTATCACTTCCTATAACTTTATCTTCTTTTCCTAAAAAATCTTGATTTCTGAAAATTATACCTCTTTTTATAAATTTAGTCATGATAAACTTTAAAGTTTTTAAATTGTCAAGAAGGAAAACATAATCAACACACTTTAAACTATTTATCATTCTTAATCTATGACCTTGATTAAAAATTGGACGATTCTTCCCTTTATCTTCTTTTACCATTATATCAGAATCAACTCCAACAATTAAATAGTCACATTTCATTCTACATTGTTCTAAGTAGTTGAGATGATAGTAATGAATCATATCAAAACAACCACTTGTTATTCCAATTAATGACTCTTTACTTTTAATTAATGTTGAAGCTGCCTTAATGGATGTTTTATCAAGAAGATCTATTATCATTCTTATCACTATTTCTTTATTAATTAGGTTAATGGTCAGTTGCCACCATCATTTTTAAAAAGAGGCCCAATCACCCATGAATGATCGACTCCTCCGGATACAACTGAAGCTAGATTCTAATCATCTAGATCGGAAGGAGATAAACTATGAACAAAATTAAAAACATGGTTATTTTATTATGCAATAATTTCTGCAAACTTATCTCGAACTCTCTTTGCATACTCCATTGCTTCTGTGTTACTTTTATTTTCAGATTCCAGTTCAGCAATTTTTTTCAGGTTTTCTGAAGTACCTGCCTCAATAACTGCAATATTTTCATTAAATGAGTCCACAATACCAGAAACCTTTGACACCAAACCATTAATCTTATTTTTAGCACTCTCAACTGAATTCCCGGTGAAGTTAATATTCATCTTTCTTCTTTCTCCTTATTATTTTTCTTTTTCCAAGGTTTTTCGTCTGATACATCTTTCATGTTATGAATTGGAATAATCCTATCCAGAATTTTTGCTGTTGGTTCTATAGCTTTTTCAATTATATTTGAATCTTTATATGCATCAGGAGATTCATCAATTGTACCTCTACCAACTGACGTTGAATAAATTCCTTCCATATCTTTTTCAAATTTTTGTAGATCTAATTCCTCCTTAGCTTTTGATCTGGAATAAACTCTTCCTGCACCATGTGGTGCTGAGAAATTCCATTCTGAATTTGACTTTCCTTCACAAATTAAAATTCCGTCTCTCATATTAAAGGGAATTATCATTTTTTCCCCAATATAAGATCTTATTGCACCTTTTCTAATTATGTAATCTGTTGAATCTATATAATTATGAACAGTTTCAATTGTTTCTTTTACTTTAAAGTACTTTTCATATACAGTTTCTCTTAAAACAGAGATAATAGTTTGCATTATAATACGTCTGTTAGTAGAAGCATATTCTTGAGCAAAATACATATCTGAAAGATAACCATCCAAATCTTTACCTTTAAGATAATCCAACTCGCTTTTTTTAGTTGATCCTATTTTATTTTTTGCTTTTACTATTTCTTCTTGCCACTCTTTTTTAGGAAATTTTTCTTTAATTTCTAAAATTATTTTATTTATATCCGGGAGCGGTCTTTCATAGGCTATATTCTGCCAATATTCACAAATCTTTTTACCTAAATTTCTTGATCCTGAGTGAATAGTAACCCAAATATTACCTGTATTTTGTGATTCTCCTAATTCTATGAAATGATTCATTTTTATCCCATAGCCTTTTATTTTTTGTTCACATTACGGCTATAGATGGACTATCGCATCACCAAAATTATGGTGTTCTCTCGCTTAGTCTCTCACGGTACAATATTATAAAAATATTGCTTCCGCCCTGTCGTCCATGTCTGGACTTCCAAGTCAATCAGAGAGAATTTCAGATTAAGGTCTGGAGGCAACCAGTTTACCACCACCTAAACTACCTAAAGAATAAACTGCATAATCAAAATCAATTCCTACTCTTTTACACAAAACTTTCACATCTGATGATAATCTTATTTTCCCTTTTTCATTAACATTTATCCCAAAAGGGATTTTTTCTCTTATACCTTCATCTAAGCTAACATGATTAATAGTTAATTTTCCAACATTAAAAGATAGCATTCCACAATTATGAACGAAAACTCCTGCTGACAAAGCAAAGTTGTGATATTTTTCTACTTGTAAACAATAAACATCTTCTTTATAATCTAATTTTTTAATAGATAAAACTTTATGATTATTTATTATTTTATTACATGCCTTTTTATGTCTACCAAAACTACCTTTTCCCTTTATTCTTCTTCCACATTCACATTCAAAGATTTCTTCATTATTAAGATATTTAGATCCTCTTTTACCATTGTCTTTAAAATCTTCTTTCCATTTTCCTGAATTCATATAATCAGAAATATTTTTCTTTGCTACTTCTTGTTTTTTTTCTAAAAATTTTGGATTAAAATATTCACCTTTTAGATCCATTTTTAATTTCTTTTTTTCTTTAAAATCTTCTGTTGTAAAATAATTTCTTTGAGTAGCAGTAATTGAACAATGTTTATTTTTTGTTAAATATTCTATATTTTCTGGTGTATTATTATACCAACAATCATCTTTGTGATGAGTATGATAATCATATGGTCTCTTGCCATATAAAAATTCTCCAATAACATGATGTGTAGCTATTGGTTTTTGTTTTCCAGTTGAAACATGTTCATATCCATCTCTTGATTCATATGTTCTATATAATGGCATTAAACTATCTTTAATTTTTAAATCTTTAGCTTCTTTATAATTTCCATCAATTAACATAAATAATTGGTCAGGTGTGCATCTGATTACTTCTCCACCACTAATTATTATTTCATATAATTCTGAATTTTCTTTAGTTTTAATTGCAGTTGCTAAACCAGGAACTATTTTTAAATTTTCATCTAATGAGTAGACATAGAATATTTTTTCAACTAAGTTAATTAAACTCTCTTGAAAACCATTCAATAGCGGAATTTTTGTAGATCCAACGAAACATCCGATATCTACCCCAACAACGTTGGGAACTAATTTATTTCCAACTTCCATTGTAAATCCAATTACAGATCCTTTACCAGAATGACAATCTGGCATAATAGATACAGGATTTGTAAAAGCTTCATGATTGATCATTTGAATTATTTGAGACATACAATTTTCATCAACTTGATCAATCATTATTTTTGCTTTTGTATATTTACCAGAATATTCAATCATTGCTTTTATCTTTCATAAAAAATTTTAAAAAATTTATATTTTTTGATTTTATTATTTCAACAGTATAGGAAATTTCACTGCATTTTTCAATTATAAAATTTCTATAACAAGAATTACAATAATAAGTTCTATGATATTTAAATGTATAGTTACGAGTTAATGGATAATTATCAAAAATACAAGAATAACAAGTTCGATTATAATTCATTAACTCATTTCTATGTATCACAAAAAGTTTAAGTTTCTCTTTAATTATTATTTCTTTTGGAATTTGAAGACTGTCTAAAATATTATCCATTAACCTAAACCAAAATTAATCACACATCTGTAACATTCAGGTTTTTGACATGGTTGGTATTTTTCTTTTTCCTTATTCCATTTATACCAATACTCTTTTTGATTACAATTATATATTCCTGATTCAACTTCTTCTATTACACAAAAATTGTTTGTAAATTCACAAATATCACCATAGTTATTCACAACACATTTTTCTGCTAATTTTAAAGTTGGAAACCATCCAACTGATCTTGATCTATTATCAAAGAATTTTTTTGTATTCTCATCAGGAATTCTCATTGTTGTTACAACAAATATTGTTTTTGATTTTCTTCTTCTTGGTTTTATATAAGTGAGTCGATAATGAATTCTTAGCATATTTAAATCCTTTCTTTAGTGGTACCCCTAGCAAGACTCGAACTTGCGACCCACTGATTAGAAGTCAGTTGCTCTATCCATCTGAGCTATAGGGGCATCTTTTTGGTGAGTGAATGGATTTGAACCATCAATCCTGGAGCCACAATCCAGTGTCTTACCATTTGACGACACCCACCATTAATTTTATGAGCGGTATACGAGACTCGAACTCGTAACAACTTGATTGGAAATCAAGAGCTCTACCAATTGAACTAATACCGCTTTGGTACTCCCAAACGGATTTGAACCGATGTTTTCAGATTGAAGGTCTGACTACCTAACCAATTAGTAGATGGGAGCATTTATAAAAGAGAGATAATAATAGGTGGGATTTGAAACCCACAGCTGTAACCAAAATATGAGCTAGCATCACTTTCGGCACCTTAATATTAGTATGTATTAACCTATACAGCTTTTTTAACTTTCAACATTTTTTATCTCATCCGGGTTCGGACCCTGAAAATTATGTTTACTTGTTAGCATTTCCTTCTGCGACTATTATTATCTCAAATTCTTTTTTATTTTTCATATATTATAATAACTTTTTTACCTTTTCTTTTTAGTTTTTTCAAAGGTAGATCGCCACATTTAGTTCCAGCAAATAAAGCTGCGGCTCCTTGATATTCTGATACTTCAAATTCTTGTATGATTTTATTCTTTTTCATATTAATTAATGATTATAAACTTAGAAAATGAACCAGATGGAATATGAAAATCAAAACGACATCTATATTCTACAGGATATGAAATAACATCATCTATTATAGATTCAGGAGGATTTTTTACTGTTGTCTCATATGTAATAATTAATTTTGACTGATCTATTGTTTTTACATCTTCATAAAATCTGCACTTTTGTATTGGAACTTTACCAAATTTTAAATAATTATTATGTTTTATAACAAAATTTGCAAATTTTCCTTCATATGAAGATGCAGAACTTAAGAATGAACCTGTAGTTACATTAGAGTTTTTAGTTTCTAATTGAATTAAGGTTAATTCAGCTAAATTTTGATTATAACATCCGCTTAAAATAAATAAAATAATTATAATAAGAAAGATCTTTAATTTCATCTTATTCACTTTCTTTATACCAATGATTTTCTTGTACGTATTTTATAATTTTTTCTAAAGAATCAAAAACTTTTAGTTCATGTGTTACATGATATCTATCCAGCATTAGTTTATAAATTTTTTCTTCTTCATTAAATAACATATAATAAGAACCATTTTCAGATAAAGTATATTCGAAAATATCTATAAACTTAAAACCTGGATAAGTTTCATGAAGGGGTTTTATAAATTCTAAAATTTCTTTAAGAGCTAAAATTGTTTTATTAAAAGATTCAATTGAGTTCTTAGTTAACATAACCTTAATGCATCTTTGACCAGTTTCAGGAAAATACCCACCATAATATAATCCTTTTTGTTGAACTATTTCTGAGTATTTATTATAAACTGTATAACCACTATTTTCATCTAATAATAAATTCCAATCAGTTGGATTTTTATCAATTTTAAGTTTTCCTATTTCATTTTTTATTTTTTCAATTTTCTTATAATTAGAACTAAGTTCAGATTGAATAGGTTCTAAAAGTTTAAATAATTCTTTTCTTCTTTCTACTAATTTTTTCATTTCTTTTTGTAAATTTAATTCAAGACTCATTAATCACCTATAATCTTTAAAAGAAGTTTCTTTCTCTTTTTTTAATAACCATTTTGTTAGAAATCTTTTCCAATATCCTTTTGGTTTTTTAAAAATCCCATCCTTTGTGAAATCCCACCAGCCACCTTTTGGATTCTTCATTTTCTAATAAAATTAAAATTGTCAGGTTTATTTTTCATAATTTCAAATATTTTCTCTTCTGAGATAGGATAAAAATTATTATTATCTACTCCTATATCATGACATTTTCCTTGAACCATATCATTTAGACCTGAATGAGAATGTCCAAATAATAAAATACTGTTATAATGAGATCTTGGCCATACTAACATAGCATAATGACAAACAACAATATGTTGACTATTTATTGTTTTACACCACATTTCATGATAACTTCTATCCATCCACTTATCATGAGATCCTCTTATAAAAAAATGCTGTCCATTTAATCTTTTTATAATTTCTTCTAAATACTTTCTATCTCTTAGTGAAGCATCTCCACCATGAATTACAATATCATTTGGCTTAACTATTTCATTATTTCTTTTAATTAATTCTTCATTCATTTCTTCAACTGAGTTAAAAGGTCTATTACAATATCGAATAATATTATAATGACCATAGTGTTCATCACTAGTAAAAAAATACATCTAATCGTCCTCTGTATTAGCTTTATAGCTTTTTATAAACTCAGTTGCTATTTCTATTTGTATTTGTTCCATGAATAAATCAGATATCTCTTTTATTTTTAATAGTTGTTCTTCAGTAAAATATTCAATACTTTTTTTATAATAGGTATAAATTCTTCCTTTATCTATATAATAATAATCAATATCATTACTTTTATAGTATAGAGGACCCATTAATAAAGAATTTAATACAAAATGAATTTGTCTGCATAATATTGTATTATTTTCTTGTACAAATATACATTCGCGAAATATTTCTTTAAATCTTTTTTTTAAACTAATTTTATGAAGCTTTTCGATTATTTTATCTCTATTTTTTCGTATTCTTTCCGTACCAAAATTTGTTCCATTAATATTATAAGCATATAAATTATAAAACATACAAACTAATACATCATAGAATGTGAATGGTAGTTTCATATATCACTAGTCTTTCTTGTTCTTTTATAGTTTTGACTTATTATATTCATTTCATGTGATGTTTTTCTTTGATCACTGACTTCAATTATTTTCCAACTTCCTTCAAGTTCATCAATTTTAATTAATTTGTTTAAATTTGCAAATTTTTCTGGAATGTATGCAGTTGTTTTTTTATTTTCTTTTTCTAAGATACATTGTTTTAAATAATACATTTTAATGTTTCCTCTTTATGATTGGTAGGGAAGAAGGGATTCGAACCCTTAAACCGAAGTATCCGCTCTTGAGGCGGACGTGTATGCCAGCTCCACCACTTCCCCACATTTACTTGGTCTCTATGGGAAGATTCGAACTTCCGACTCTCTGGTCCCAGGCCAGATACGCTACCAGGCTGCGCTACATAGAGAAAAATGGTGACCCCAATGGGATTTGAACCCATCACCTACTGGTTAAAAGCCAGTTGCTCTACCAAATGAGCTATGAGGTCACTGTTTTATTTTAAAATTAGAAAAGAATCTGGTAATTTTACATTTTCTGGGATATCATAGTTAAAAAACAATGGCGCGATATCTAATGGTTTATAACCTGCAAGACCACATCCGATGGGAGTAACTAAGAATGTTAAATTTGGATTTCTTTTAGCAAATCTTATAAATTTTCCAATTTGACTCTCAATTATTTTTAATGGTAAAATTTTAAGATTTCTATCTTTTGTTGCTATTCCATAACACTTTCCCATTAAACCTGTTCCTACACCATTTCTTGCTCCAAATTTTTTTAGTGCTATTAAAGCTGCACCTTTACCATGTTTACCCGCGTAATTTGATCCAAATACAAATATTTCATTATCTTTTAATTTTGTTATTTTATTCATTTTAAACTCCAGTGGCTGGCGGAATAGGACTCGAACCTATATTAATGGCTTCAAGGGCCACTTACCTACCTTTAGTAGATCCGTCAGTAATAAAAAATTGGTTCTTCTCTATCAATGATAAATTTATTTACAAATTTCCTACAAGGTCCATAATAGACTCTTAAAATGTTTTTAACAAATAATATTCAGTTTTCAAAGAGCATATCATTTAGATAGAGTTTCCAATAAAATTTTACCACATGCCCATGAGTAAAATTAAATTAGATTAAGAACCAATTTATTAAATTCTACATATTCCTGAATGATGTTACTAAATCAAATCCTCCCTTTACTATTTTATCTTTATTGGAAATATTTACTATTTTATCTTCATCTGAGTTAATGACATTACCAATAAAAGATACAATATCAACGTAAAGTTGTTCAGCCGGAATTAATAGTGGTATACCTTTTATTTTTGAAAGGTTTGGACATCTTTCAAAAATCTCTACATAACTAACATGATTATAGATACCAGTCCGACTTATCATAAAAATTGGCGATTTAATTTTCTTATGAATCTTTATTAAATCTTTTTCTTCTACATTTAGAAAAGATTTCAAAATCATATCTTTGGATCTTTGGTTTCTTTTCTTAAATGTTAAAAAATCCATACTTGAATACATTAACTGATTCCAAATTCTTTGATCATTTAAATCTTCTTCAGATAATATTTTAGATTTCTTCTCTTCTTCCATTACTAAAAATAATTTTGAACAAATTACCAACCAATAAAAATAAATACAACGCTCATGTTCATAAATGTGGCTTGGATAAGAACTACAATTAATGTTATAAAATGTTGTAGTTTCAAAATTTGTTCTGTTAAAAACTATCTTTTTATCAATTCCATATTTACCAATCAAAAAATCATAGTAATCTTTAAAATTTGAAATCACTAACATTTTGATTCCTTTCTTTATTTGGTAGTCGTGGGAGGATTTGAACCTTCGACCTGTCGCTTATAAGGCATCTACCTACTGAGCTACACGACTACAATGATTTATTTTACTCACAAATTAATATATGTAGTAATAACTTATTTAACTAAAAAATTCTGAACAAAATAAAGGAGGATACTATATATGATTGTACTTGATATTTTAAGAAGTCTTATTGTATTTCTAATTATACTTCTTTGGTATAGATTCTATAAAAGAACAAAAAAATAATTTCTGGTTTTAATTAGAGATGAGAGAGTGATAATCGACCAGAATTATCACTCTCTCATTCAGAAAGGAGAAAATGGAACCAGAGAATATTGTAAAACTCCAAATAGCAGCTGGGAGTTGTTAAGATGCTGAGAGATGCACAACTCGAATCCAGATTTTTCCAATGTCTTTAACCATAACTCTTAAGTCTTGTGTTACCCATTATTTTATCAGTCGGGTTAACTGTCAGTCTTGAACCATTAGTCCTTAGTCTTGGTTTTCTTTTCGCGCCATATTGTGATTAAATAATAATCTAATAATCGCACCCATTAACCCGAGGATACAGGGGCTCTCAATTCCTTACTTTTACACTACCGAAGTCTTATTTTTAGGAGCGAGGAGTATTTTCTTTTAGCAAAGTATTTTAATAGGAACTCCTTCTGCTCGAATACTTTTTTGAAAAGCGAGTGGTATATTTCTGGAATGATTTATAGGAACCACTTATGCTTTTTGAATTTCAAAAGGCGGAAAGTATTTTCAATTTAATAGGAACTTTCTATGCCGATTTTATGTTAATATAGCGAGGAGTATGTCATCACCCAAGATTTTAATAGGAACTCCTTCTGCTAATTCTTAAACTAATAGATTACTTTATTGTATATTTGTTCTATAAAATTTTGAAATAAACTAAAAATTAACTAGAAAAAATAGAAATATTATTGCATAAGTACTAAAAAAATTATTCTACTATATCAGTGGTTGCATTTAACATTTCCAGATGAGCATCAATGTAATCAAATTTCATCTGCAGGTCTTTTAGAGAATTATTTTTAAAATCTTCATCGTATAACTGAATTGATTGAGCTCTTGATCCATCTGAATTCAGTTGAATTGATTTTAATTTGTTTTCTGCAACTACCTTATTTAGAGCTACAAATAATGTACAGTATTCTTTATAATTCATTTTAAACATTAGAGCTTCTGCGATTGAAATTTCATGTTCTTGAGTCACAACACCTTTTGGAATTCTTAATTTTGTATTGATGTTTGTCTTATCAATCATTACTTTTAATTTTGCTCTTCTTTCTAATAGATCTATTCCTGATTGAATTAGTCGAAGAATATGTTCCCTTTGAGTTTTTTCTGAATCAAATGCTGGTTTTTCAGTTGATGTTAATGATGAATACTTTTGAATTTCTTGAGTCACTCCTGCTACTTTCTTTTGATTTAACTTCTTTTCTTTTAAAGCTTCAATCATCTTCATAAGTCTTAAATCTCTCCTTATTATATTATAGGATTATAAATAATCCTTTCAAATCCAAAACTTTTTATTTTTCTCATCCTCATTCTTTTTCCAGTTCCATGACCATATTGGTATTTCACCATGTTTTGGACAAATTGCTCTACTAAATCTATAATGATGTGGACCATGATAAAATCCACCAATTCCAAATATTTTAATTTTTTCTTCACAATCTTTTTGTGTGCAATTCATAATAATTATTCCACTGTTATTCCTTCTTGTTCTGCAATAATTTTTAGTAGTTGTAAGGTAGGTATACCTTTAAAAGCAGCATCAATCAACCATTTCAACATTGTATCTTCAGAATGATGATGCCACCATTCAACCCAATTTATCATTCCCCATAAACCTCTTGGTTTTTCACCTAGTTTTTTTCTATCACTATCTTTTAGATCAATTGGATGGGGGATTCGAAAGAATCCTGTTTTTGGCGGGATTATAGGATCATAAGACAATGTATTGTAGAACTCAAATGGTTGACATTCACCATACATATGAATCTTTGGACATTTATCATTACAGAGGTAAAGATCCCCTTGTTGCCACGGAGCAATTTCATCAAACTTATTCTTTAAAGCTTTATAATACTTAATCTCTTCTTCAGTCATGTTTTTACTACTCCTTCAACTCTATCCATTAAGAATCTCCATTCCTTTAGAGCGTTTTCAAACATTTCTTTTAGTTTTTGATTTTCAAGTTCTAATGATTTTACATCCTCATATCTTACAAACTCGCCATGTTGTGATAACTTCATGTGAGCTCCATTTTTTGAACTTTCCCATAAATCAAATCTATTCATTTTTTGTCTCCTTTTAAAAACAAAAAGAATATTATCGTGTCTAACACACGACATACTCAAAAAATATTCAAGAGTTAGATTCTAAATTACTTTTCTCAAATATTAATATATTTAGCAGTCATTTTTATAATGAATTTTTAGTCTTTTTCTTTAAACCTTAGAACAAATATATGATGGATAAAACCATCAAAAAATCCAACCGACTTTAAAAATAAAAATGAGTTTAGTCGGTACTCAGTAAAAAGGAGGTAGTAAAAATGATGTATAATTCAGGTCTTGTGGTAGTTGTCAAAAGTAATGGTAAAATTCTAAGAGAAGATAAAGATTTGGTTTTCTTACCATTCAATTCAGAGTATTCAATTCTTTTAAAAAATTTAGATTCCAGAAAAGCTTTAGTTAATGTTTCAATTGATGGTCAAGATGTATTAGATAATAAAAGTCTAATCTTAGATCCAAATAGTAAAAGAGAAATTAAGGGTTTTCTAAATGGAATGTCTGCAAAAAATAGATTTAAATTTATTAAGAAAACAGAAGAAATTTCTGAATATCGAGGTGATAGAATCGATGATGGAATTATCAGAGTTGAGTATTGGTTTGAGAAAGTAATTGAAAAGAAACAAATAATAACAGAATATATTACATCCTATCCATATCCTTCCTTCCCACCAGTTTTTTATAATTCAAGCGGAATTTATGGTAGTTCTGAAGGAAATAATTTAAGATCTTCTACAAGGTCAATTAATGTAAATTCAACAATAACAAAAAGTTTAAGTAATTCAGAAATAAATTCTTCGCTATCTACTAATTTTCAACCTCAAGAAGAAGGAATAACCGTTAAAGGTTCAGAGGTCTTTCAACAATTTAGTTATGGAACTATTGGATCTTTAGAAGATAATTCAAAGGTTATAATTTTAAAGCTAATTGGTACTAAACAATCTGGAAAAATAGTACAAGAACCAATAACAATTCAAACAAAAAAAATATGTCCAACATGCGGAAGAAGATCTAAATCTTATGCTAAACATTGTTCAAATTGTGGCACATTTCTAGATTAATTTTTAAACCCTCTCATTTATATCACTATAAATGAGAGGGTTTAATCCGTTAGATTGCTGCTTGAAGTTGCTCTATCATATTTTTTATTTTCTCTCTTACCATATTCTCAGCAATTTCATTGACTCGTTTCTCAACCATGTCATTGGTAATATCAGAAATCTTAAATCTCATTTGTTTGACGATATTCTCAATTCCATTCGCTATAATTTCATCGAATGGATTTTCATTTTTGAGAGTTTCATCAACTTGTTTTTCAACAACTGGGATTGGAGTATCAACTTGTTTTTCAACAACTGGGATTGGTGTTTCTTTTTCTACTTCAGGTTTACTCTCAAGATCATTTCCTTCCTTTTTTAGTATCCTCCATCCTTTAAATCTGTCGTTTTTACTTCCCGGTTGAAGTGATAGATGCCCCATTATAAATAGTTCATCACAACACCTTTCACAAAGAAATTTAGAAATATTATGTTTTTCTGCATAATATTCAATTGAATAAAAGTAGTGACCGCTATCATCAACTTGTGTAAACCAATTTAGAATTTCCGTGCGGAGGGTGAAAATCTCATTAATTCTAACCTGTCCAAATTCTGGATTAGTAATAGAAATAATCCTATGAGCTTTTTTGGTTCTGTCAATTTTTATAAATCCTGAAAATTCAAAATAGTTCAAACACGTTGATGTGAAACCAAAAGATCTTCTGGTCTCATTGGAAATTTCTTTAACTGTTTTAAAACCTGAAAATATAGCTTTAATAGTTAGGTATTCAAACCATTTTCTTTCACCACTGCTATATGTTCCGTTTATATAATTTTCTAGTGCTTTATTTGTAATTTCTTCTGTCATAACCTTTTTCTCCTCTTCAATTTTTTGTTGTTTTACAAGTTTATAACTATCCTTGTATCTTTTAATTATTCCTGCCTTCACCATCCTATTCAGGACCTTTCTGCAGCATTTCGGAGAATATCCACAAGCTGAAACACAGCTTTTAATCTGTTCTTTGTTTGCAACATAAATCTGTCCGATATAATTTGTAATTATCGGAATGATTTTCATAATTTGAGAATATTTATTCTCTTCTAATTTTACTATTAATCTGCTTCTTTCCAACCTTTCAAGCTTCAAATCCAGGTCTGGAATACCTTCAAAAAACTCTGTAGTAATAATACTTCCATTTGATAAGTTCTCCGATCCCAGTCTTTGAATAAGTTGTAGCACTTTTATTCTCCTTTCAAAAAAATAATTTTTTATATTCAAATATTAATATATATAGTTAGATTCTTTTTAAAAGTATTTTTCTAATCTGATCAGAATTATAGAACAAATAATAAATCTAAACTTCATATGTTTAAAAATAGAAGGATTTATAAAAATATGGATAAAGAAAAAAATTTAGTTGTAGAAATTACAGATAACTATGGAGATTGCTTATCCGATAAAATTATTGGTAGTAGCAATAAAAACTCAGAGAGACCAAAAGGTTTTGTTGAAATATATGAACTAACAGAAAAAAATAAAAAACGATTAATTGATAAACAAAATCTTGTAGTAAATCTTGGAAGAGAATGGTTGTTATCAAGAGCATTTAATGAAGCAAATACATCAATTGTTCCTTTACCATCGGAATTTATTACTTGGTTTGGAGTTGGAAATGGCGGATGTCCAATAGCAGATCCATTAAATCCTACTTCTCCAACAAATTTAGATACCGATTTAGCTAATTCAGTTATGATTAATGCAACAGATTCAACTTGTGCAGATTTTAGATTAACTCCAGATTCAGGATATTATAAACATCCATTTGATTCACTTACTTTTGAGCAAGATGGGGATAATAGCAATTCTTGGTTAATAATTAAAGTTTCAACTACATTAGATGCTGATGACGGAAATGATTTTAATTTAAATGAAGCAGGTCTGTTTACTGCAGCAAGTGGAGGCGGAGGATACTCTGGTAATTTTAATTTATACGCTAGAGTAACATTTCCATCTATTGTTAAAACAGCTGCAAGACAATTACTATTCGTTTGGTATGTATATTTTTAATATAGAATTGTAGGAAAGGAATAAACTAAAATAGAAGATAAAAAAATAAAAAAATAGAAATAGGAATAAATAAAATGAATGTAAGTCCTGGTGTTTATAGTAAAATAATTGATATATCTGATTATGTTCAATCTGTACCTAGTACAATTGGTTGTTTAATGGCTCTAACTAAAAAAGGAAAAGATAATCAATTTAGCTTTGTAGGGAGTCGTTCTGAGTTAATTTCAGGATGGGGTGAACCAAACATCAATGATTACGGAAAAAATTATGGACAGGGATTATATGAAGCATATAACTTTTTAGGTGAATCTGGTGCTCTTTATTTTATGAGATGTTTACCAGATGATGCTACATTCGCTTGTATTAGAATAGATGCTAGTTTAGCTCCAGCTGATTCCACTGCAGCAATTTCAATTAGTTATGTTGATAGTTTAAACACAATTGATGAAATCAAAACGGGTTTAGCAACTGCAGGAACTACTTTTCCATTATGTATGTTATATCCAATAGGAAGAGGTGAATATTACAATGCAATTTCTATTAGATTAACAGAATACTCTAATCCAATGGTTAATGGGGTTTATGTATTAGATATTTATGAAAAACAATCAGATGGTGATGATGTAATTATAGAATCATTTGAGGTTTCTTTTGATCCAAAAGCAGTTGATAGATCTGGAGATTCAATTTTTATTGCTTATATTTTAGAAACATACTCTTCAATTCTTAGATGTGAAATGGTTTTAGCTAGTGGAGATTACACTAGTGGTTATAATCTTGTTAGTAGAATTTATGATAAAGATATTGGTACCGTTTCTATTGTTGAAACCGCAGCTTCAGCAGAAATAATTGATAACAAACAATTATTCACAGATTGGGAAAATAGTGGTGAAACAGGTAATGCAACATACATGGTAATTGCAAAAGATGCAAAAGGTAATTCCATTTATGGCTGGTTAGGTCAGGCTACAGGAACAGATAATGATAGAATCAATGTTTGGGACGGAAGAAATTTATCTACTGCATCAAGAGGATGGATAGGAGATATTACATTATTTGATAATTCAAGTATAATTACTTATGAAATTAAAAAATCTAATACTTCAATAACTGATGCATTTATTTCTTCAACACCAGTTCCATTTAAGAAAGGAACAGATGGTACACTTCTAGATTCAGTTGGAAGTTTGGATACTACGGTTGCAACCCAAGTTTTAGCAGAAGCATATGCAGGAACATTAATAAATCCAATTACTGGATTAGTTGAAGATTTAATTACCGATACAGAAAATGTTTATTTTAGTATGGTTTTTGATGCTGGTTATCCTGCAAGTGTTAAATCACAAATTTCAACTCTAGTACAAACCAGAAGAGATTGTGTTGCTATTATTGATAATGGTGATAATGCAACATATAACTTAGCAATTTCTGCTAGAAATAATACTAATACATTTAATAACTACTATACTGCTATTTATGAATGTTATAATAAAGTGTATGATATCTTTACAGGGCAGGATATTTGGGTTAGTCCAATTTACCATATGTCTTATATTCTTCCTAGAAATGATAGTGTTAGTGAATTATGGAATGCTGCTGCAGGATTTAATAGAGCTTCAATAGATACAATTAAAGAATTAAGATATAATGCTAAGGTTGGTCAGAGAGATGGTTTTTATTTAACACAACTTAATGATATTGTTAAGTTTAGTTCTGGTTATGTTGTTTGGTCCCAGTTAACAAGTCAAGCTAAAGCTTCTGCAATGCAAGATTTAAATATAGTTCGATTAGTTTTATATTGTAAGAGAAGTCTTGAGAATTTTGCTAAATTTTATATATTCGAAATGAATGACCAAATTACATGGAATAAATTTAATAATGAAATAGTAGGATTTCTTGAAGATGTTAAAAGAAGAAGAGGTTTATACTCATATAGTACAGACACATCTGCAACTGCATATGAAAGAAAAACAAAAACCTTCCATTCAAATATTATTTTAGAACCTACACGTACTACAGAGCAAATTAAATTAAACTTTTATGTTAAATAAATAATTTATACAAAAAAATAATAAAAATGGAGTTAAGCTATAACTAAAGCTTAACTCCATTTTTACCGTAATATTTATTTTCCGGGAGGTATCTCAACACCTATCCCATTATATATTTTATCTATTGCATCAATTTTAAAATAAGCTTCTTTATATTCTTTTGCATCATTTTTTGCTGAAGTTAGTTTTTCAATTAGAAGATTAACTTGGCCTTCTGTTAATTCACATAATGCAGTACCAATTAGTAATATAATCTTTCCTTTAGGAGAAATCTTTACCCTAACATTTCTAATAGCGTCTGATTCAGTTCCCATAAAAGTTTATCCATCTCTCCAAGCTTCTTCTATAAATGCTAATTCGTTCTCTTTTACAATAATTCCATAACTTGCAAGTTCTGAAATAATTTCTTTCTTAAAATCTCCCAGTGTTTGATTATCTTGCATATTTACAGGTGATGCAGCAATCATAATATAATCAGAACCATAACAACCAAAAGAAAAATTAAGAATCGTACTATAAAAATTATCTGAAATATTATATCTTAGATTTTTTTTGTCTTCTATAAATTTTTCATAATTAATAGATACATCATAATATTTACTTGTTTTGTAGTTTTCAAAACATCTCTTTAAAAATAATTCATTTTTAAAAATATTACTATTTTCTATTTCAACTCCCCATCCAATAAAAGATGTTGTACTTGAGTTTGTAACAAAATCTAACTTTCTTCTCATAAAAATGTATAAAATCTCCTCTTAGTGCGTATCAACCACTTCAATTTTTACTTTATTGATGTCAAACTTTTTTAAATTTGTTTCTCTATAAATTAAGTATAGCATCCAATCTGGAACATCTTGAAAAAAATCATTATACATACTTGTATCATGAGTAACAGTAAAGAAATTTTCAAACTTTATATCAAAATTCATTTCTCCTAATAACGTTCTTTTTATTTGGTCATCTGTAGCTAATAAACTAGCTTTTTCATCAAAATGTTTATATATCAAATCATAAAATAATTCGTCTCTCTTATCCGCTTCTCCTTTCTCAATTTTTTCTTCTAATTCTTTTTTGCTTTTTATGTGTTTTTTAGTAGCATCCTTATATTTTTCAACTTTTTTATCTAAACTTTCAGAATTAATTTCTATATAATAATCTATATATTTATTCCACAATTTAATAAATTCATTTAAAGTTTTTGCTTCACAATTTACATATAAAATAAATGAGGCACTTGATGAATTAGTTATAAAATCTGTTTTTACTTTCATATTAATGTTCACTATTTTCTAAATTTGGAAGTTGATTAAAAGTGCCACCGTGTTCCATGTCGCTAAAAAACCCCCCACCTTCATCTGAATAACAAAAAGTATATATAAAACCTTTTTTATTTTCTAAAATAAAATCTTTTAAATCATCATCTGAGACTCTTAAAGTTGTATAATTATCAGAAAAATGTTTTATTATTTTCATTACAATATAATCAACTTGTGCAACTGGAATTATTAGACTAGGATAAAAATTTGCACTTTTTTCTTTTATTTCTTCAATAATAGAATTAACAAAATCAGGATCAAATCTATCTAATAAAATTGATTCAACTAAATCCATAAAATTAACATCAGCAAAAGTTTTACTAAGATCTATTTCTATTGGAATTTGTTCCATTGAATCTCTAAAAACCTGTTTTGCTTTTTCTAAAGCCATATAAGGACTTACATCATCTATAGACTCAATCTTTTTTGGAAATAAAACTATGAAGCTTGTTGAACTTGAATTAGTTACGAAATCATACTTTATTTTCATTAATAACCGCCATCACCAATTATAACTTCAAAATCTTTTCCAAAATTTAATTTATTAATTCCATTATTTACCATAAAAATCTCAAGAGGATCATCTGATTCTGAAGAAGCCTCAATTAATAAAATTTCTCCGTTACTATTTATAACATTCTTCATTTTTTCAAAATCTGTGTAATCTTTAAAATTTTGTTTTAATTGATCAATATCTCTAATTTTATCACTAACATATCTATCTAGATCAATCTCAATCTCAATTTTTATTTTTCCTAATTTTTCATTTCTATTTGTATGACCTATAATAAAACAAGCGCTGCTTGAATTGGTTACAAAATCTGTTTTTCTTTTCAATGATCGCTCCACTTAATCTTTTTTTCATCAACGTGAATTAATTCTAAAAATTCACGCATATTAAAATTATCTAAAAATGTAGATAATTTTAATGCTTCTCCCAAATCTTCAATATACCATTTGTCTTCTTCTGCATATTGACCCATTCCCATTCTTGTAGCATAATATAAGTGATTTTCAATTTTTTTAATTTGATTTGGACTTAAATATTCTTTTTGAATTATAAATGAGCAACTACTTGAATTTGTTACAAAATCATTCTTGAATTTCATTGAACTTCTTATCCTTATTACAAACTATTACGATATTTTTTTCAGATTTGCACTGTTTATCAAATTGACCATTACCATTAGATAACTTACAAAGATCTAAACACCATAATTCATATGGACTTAACTTATCTACAATAAAAGATGGATATTTTTCTGATTTATTTCCTTCACAACAGGGCATCATAATTAAATAATCTGCCCCTGATTTTTTATAAATATCAATAATTGCAATAGCTAGTTCATCACAAGGATGAACTGATACAATTATAGAAGGATTATTTTCGTTTATTGTTTTAATTAAAATATCTTTTTCTTTTATTATATCTAACTTTATTCTACTAAAACCTCTGATTTTAGAAAATCCTTGTCTATCTCTATCTTTATTATCAATTGCAACTACATTTTTGACTTTAAATAAATGTGCTATTAAAGAAGAAGTAACACAATTACCTGAACACAAATCAAAAATATTATATTTATTAGGATTTGTAACTAAAATCTTTTTAATCCTTTTAATTATAGACATAGATTCAGTAATTTCTTTTTCAGGTTCAAGAAATGGATATACTGAATTTAAAACATCTCCTGCACATTTTAGTTCTAGAAAATGATTAATAGCACTCATTTAATCTTCTTTCTTTATTACAATTCATATGGACAAGACATTGGATTATTGTTTAGTTTATTTCTAAACATTTGAAAAGATGAACCATCATCCCAAATTTTTTGAATTGGTGTTTCTTTTGTAATTTTCAAACCATATTTGTATTTATCTCCAAAAGAGCATGGCATAAACATCATATCTGGAGAAATATAACAACTCATTCTTGAACCTTCACATGTATCAACACAAGTTTTTTCATTTTCGGTCAAATCTCTTACTTGACTAACCTTGTTAATCATACATGAATCACAACCAATTTTAAATTTTGACTTTGGATCAAGAAGGTGATTTGCAAACTCTTTTATTTGATCATTATTTAAACATAGATATTTTTTATCTGCACCATTTCCTTGTGGTTTAAATAAAAGAAATACTACAGCATTTAATTTATCAATAGGAAATTTTTCATTCCATATATCTTCACCTTTTAAGATTTTAATTGAGTTAAAAAAAGTTTCATTTGAAACTACAAAATGAATATTAGTTTTAATTTCTTCTTTAATGAATTTATTTAATGCATTATAAGTAAAATCTTTATCATAATTTGAAACTGCAACAGCGCCACATAGTTTACTAATTTCAACTTCTTCATCTGTTAAACCATTACCAGATGTAGTATAATTTGGAATTACATTATTCTTTCTGCAATATTCAAGAATTTCTTTAAAATTTTCATGTTTATTTGGGTCACCCTTTCCACCTAAAGCGACCTGATTAATATGAGATTTACATTGATCGATAATTGATTTAAAATCTTCTAATTTCATATTTGGTTCATTGACATCGCCCTGATAGCAAATTTTACAATTATTTAAGCAATGGCCCATAATACCAATATCAATCATACTAGGAGAATTCAGAACAAATGGATCTGGATTTCCATGAATACCAGACAGAACTTCAAAACCATTAAAACCATTAAACAAAATAATATACTTCTCAGTCTCAATCTTCTTAGTAAAAATCATTATAATACCTTTCAGAAATATTTTATTCATTCCCAGTAACTAAAACTACTAATTTATCATTATCAATTTTAATTCTTTCATATCTCATTTTACATTCAGATAAATTTCCATTATGATCTGAAAATCCACAGGTACTTATAGATTTAAAACCCTTTCTCTCTTTATATTTCAAAAGTTCAATTAGTTTTTCATCTTTCTCAATTTCATCTTTATAATATTCTAAATATATCGATGATTTATCTCTTTCATCTTTAATCAATCTTTTATAAGTAATTATATTTTTTTCTATTTCTTTAATTTTATCGTTAATATCTATTACTTTAACATAATCTTTTTCATTTATAATTTTAATAACCTCATATACATTTACATTATAAATTTCATCAATAAATTCAAAAGATCTCCAGTTATCTTTCATAACTGAATAAAGATCATTTAATTCTCTTCCTCTAAAAACAAAAATATATGAAGTTGAACTTGAGTTAGTTACAAAATCTCTTTTTATTAACATTAATCATTCTAGCCTTTATAAGCGTGTAAGATGAAGATTCTTTTTTACCAAAAATTTTTTCTAACCAGTTTAAAATTCCAGTTGTATTACATGTATCACAACTAAGATTCATTTTAGAATTAGGCTTAGTAAAACAATCAGGACATAAAAAATTTGGTGGTTTAATTATAACTACAAATACTTCTTTACATATTGTACATCTAAAAATATATTTTGATTGATTAATTTTTCTTAAAAGTTTTAAATAATATCTTGTATAAGATTCACTAGAAAAATTTGGAAATGGACCATGATTATTAATACATTTTAAACCTTCCGAACTAATGAATTTTTTAGTATTACTATTATATATTGTTATCATTAATTAATTCTTTATTCATTATCTTTAATTTAGTAGAACATTCTCTACTAAATTGAAAAATATAATTAGTATCTAAAGTATATAAGATATCATCAAAAATATTTCTAAAGATTAATTTTTTTTCTTCAATTAATCCAATTGACATTTTGTCTCCTTAGATAAAAGAAATCTTTTTGTAATTTTTTGACAAAGTTTATCAATTGCAACTTTATTTGCTGTATGTGGAAGAACAGACTTCTCATATAGTTCATTAAATTTTAAATCAAATGATTCTAGAAGATTTGAAATTTCTTCATATTTATAAGTGCCATTTTTAATTTCAAGTAAGAATTTTGCATCTGGTCTTGGAAATGTTATTTTTCCTGTTGTTAATAATTCTTCGCCTTCAGTAATTAATCTTACTAAATGTGAACCATGTTTTGTATCAAATCCATATTTTTCTTCTAGTTTTGCTCTTTCTGGATTTCTATTCTTTTTCCAATTTTCATACTGATTAAAATATCTTTCTGCCATTGCATAAGAATTTTCTTTTTGAAGAATTTCTATAAATTGATCAGAAATAGGTAAAATTGCTTGAGTTGCTTCTTTGTCTAAATTTGGAAATTGTTTGCAAAGAGCTTTAAAATCATAAGTCTCTTGCATTTGTTCTAGTTGTTCTTTTAGAGGATGAAACTCTTTAACATTCTCTAACTTCATTGCAACTAATACATTTAAAGCACCAATTTGATCTTTTGTTAAATCAGATTTAGATTCAGATAAACCATAATCAGATCTTTTTGGTTTTTTAGTTGGAGGATTTAGTAACCAAGATCTATGTAGTTTAATTCTATTAAATTGAGAATGAGCATAACCTGAAAATGTAAATTTAGACTTTTTAGAAACAAATAAGTCTCTATTTTTTGAAATTTGTAACCAGTCTACTGAGTTCTGTAGCCATTTATCTTTTGGAACAAATAAAAGTTCAATAATATTTGGGTTATTTTCCATTGCTAACTGCATAAATTTTCTAATTTCAAAATATGTTATATCATTTTTCTTATCTTCAAATTGCTCTACTCTATTTAAGAACCCATAAAAATATGTTTCATCTGCAATAAAAACACCTCGTTCATCAATATCTGATTGTGGTGTATTTGTGCCATATAGATGTGATCCAGCTAAACATCTAAAAATTAATTTAAAGGAGTTTGGAAGTTGAATCAATTCTTATTACCTTTCTTTTTATTAAAATAATATCCGCATTAGACAAACTAATATCTAATGCGGATATCTTAAACTTAGCTAATCAGATTTATTATTGTATCTTTCTCTAAACTTTCAGGTGAAAGATCAATATCACAATCTTCTTTTGAGTCAACCAATATTGCTCCAGATTTCTCTAAAACCTCATTTAATGTTATACTACCAAAATTAAAGTCAAAAAGAAACTGTCTAATTTTATTGGTTGATTTTGTTGCTCTTGATGTTATTGAATCCCCAAATGAGGTTTCAACATAATAGAATTTACACTCTTTCTCGTTAGTAACCATCAACCCAATAATTTTCTGACGAGTTGAAATTTTAGCACTGTCGGACGAGATAACGTTATTTGGACTAATCATATAATTTCTGGAAAGATTTTCTCTTACATCTCTTCCAACAATTATTTTGAATGGAACCTCAACCTTTTCGTTAAAATTATAATAGTTGACAAACATAATTGAACATATGGAACTATTTTTATTTACATGAAATAATTCTGTAGCACCATTTGGAGGAGTTGCAGAGGTCATATCTCCAGAAAATAAAACAGTTAAATTCTGATTCCTGTAACGTCCATCCCATCCTATTTTGTCTCCAAGATGATTAATCAAAGAGAGATCTAGATCAATTCTATTTTCTCCAACATCATTCCAATGAATACCAAAAATCATATTATTTGGAACACTAATACAGGTTCCAGATGGAAAATTTCCAACAAATTGTTTTTCTGTTGCAGGTAATGAATATGTAATATTTTTTGGAATATAAATATTCTTTCCTGCAACCTTTTGTCGGAGATTTTCACTTATAGATTTTAGAATAATGTTCAATGCATCTTGATGTTTTTTAGAACTTAATTCATTAAAATCTGTAACAAAATTTTTTCCATTTCTAATTCTATACAATATATAACTTGGTTCAGATTCTCTAAACTTTACTGAATATACAAGTCTTATTTTTCTAAAGACATTTACTTTTTTTAATTCTTTTTCAAGAATTTCTAAATCTAGAGTATCATTTTTAATTTTAGATGTTACACTGTTTAGAAAATCTTCTGGCATCGGTTTATGAAAACGTACTGCAAGTCTTCTGATTCTATTAATTATGTTATTCATTTCTTCACTTCTTTTAAATGCTAGAAATAAAGGTTTAAATCTGTAGAAAATCTCGCCAAGATGTTCAATACCAAATTCTTTATCATATTTTTTAAATAATTTGTAAACAATATCTTTGGTGATTGTCATTGATACTTTTATTTCTGAAATTGTATTTGGATCTTTAATCAACAACGTTCTCCCAATAGATTTAAATATTACAAATCTTAGGAATTCAATAGGATTCTTTGGAATTTTATTTAGACTATCATATAGAACAACTCTAACTTCTTTATTTTTAATTTGAACCAACTCATCTTCAGAAAAATTAAAAAGTTGTTTAATAAGATTAACCATGCCAATTTTTGTATCATCTTTTAAAGCGATTCCAGACTTTAGAACTGCAAAAACTTTTTCTTTTAATTCTTCTATAGTGTATCCCTTAATAACTGTCAAGGGAATTTTATCTAAATTGATTCTTGGAAGTTCTAATTTTTCACATGGAATATAAACTGAATTATTATCATATACACCAAGAGCCTCAAATCCATATGTAGTTATGTAATGCATTATTTGCTCAATTACTAAAACTTCAATATTTGTTTCTTTTATTTTTCTCCATGATTTATGAAAGGTGTTGTTTATCTTTCTTGAATTAAATCCAATTGTTTCTTCAATCATGGGAATTATTTTAATTAAAAAATCTGTATCATAGTTATAAATTACTTCTGGTGCATAAATAAATCCACTTTTAATTGTTTCTTTGAGAAGTTTTTTATTTGCTTCTTTTTTTCCATTTTTTGTAATTGGTAATGCTTTGAATAAACTAATAAATGTCTGCATAAAAATTTCCTTTCTTTAAGCGAATGGTATTTTGATTTAATAAGGACCATATATGCTTTAAATAATACCTTTTATTTTGTTATCTTAGTTTTATAGGTGCAGCCTTTTTTTCTTCAAAAGCTTTTTCAGTTTCTGTTGATGTAATAATTGTCATTTTAGAAAGATCAATCTTTGGGAATCCCAACATACTTGCAATAATACTTCTTGGAAAAATTCCCAACATTGTCTCATAGACTCTCTTTTTATCAATCAACATTTTTTGATTCATCTCAAAATCATTTCTTCCAGCTTCAATTACTTGTTGAATTTTAACATAGAGACTTGAATCAAAGTTTGGATTATGTTCCTTGATAAACTGAAACATTGCTTTTGATCCTTCTGCGCCATATCTAGCAGAAATAGCACTATTGTACACCTTTTTCATATCTTCAGTATACATATCAGGTACCTGGGCAACTTCCTTAACCTTTTTAAAGAAGTTATCATAGTTATTTCTATTCTGGTCATATTGTGCTTTAATGATCTGTTCTTGTTTTACCATGTCATTATTTATACCAATGATTGCTGAACAAGAACCAATTGCAAGGACCAAAATAATCACTGCAAATACCATAAAGATTTTCATTCCAGTCTTCATTCTTTTTTTCCTCCAAAATACTTAGTTTTTATAAAAATATAGTGTTAAAAAGAAACAAATAATTGAGTTTATTATAGTTGCCACTAATAGCTGACCTTCTGTTGGTGCTATACTAGCTGACAAATATTCAAAATCTCTCATCCTTTTTCTTTGATAATTTACCCTTACATTACTTTCTATTTCTGAATATATTTTTGGCATATCCAATGTTCCGATAGACATAATTGAATCTCTTAATTTAACTCTAAATATGTCACTATTAGCCAAACAAATTACATTTACCCATTCAATTTTTTTATTTGTTTCATCAACTGAAATTACAATAATTATGTCGTTTTTATTTCCTCCTCTCCATTTTTGGTCAAGTGCATAAATATAATTTGGATTTTGTTTCTTTACCAAGTTTATGATTATATTACATTGTTTTGCAGGACTAATTCTTCCATTCATTTCAGATAAATTAGTTTGTAATTCACCAATATTTTTTATTGGAACCTCACTTACAATAAATCTATCTAATCTGTAATAGTCATAAATCCCAAAAGGATATTCTGGTATTTTAAAACCTTCATATTTAGCTTCTTTACTAAATAAGTTTCCCTTTGACGCCTTAACATAGTCTTTATATTCATGTTTACTTGATGTTGGTTCTCCAATTTTAACTTGATCAAATCTTTGAGGAGTTTTTAAACCTTGTCTATCTATTCTATCAATTGTAAATCTTTCACCCGTATTATCATGAACTCTATACGAAAAATCATAAGGATGTTCATAACAGGTATCACATGTTGTACTGCATGATCTATTCTTTCCAGAACCAGAACAAGATTCTCTACAATTACATGAGTAGCTATGTTCACAAGAAACTTTTTCTCTTACTTTTTTTGTAACTAAACCATTCCAGATCTCATCATGCGTCACATTTTGGTGATAAATAAAAACTATTGAAAGTGCCGCTATGATTATTGAAACTGAAATTAGAATTAAAAATTCTTTAATTGTAATTTGTCTTATATTTATTCCAAATCTATTTTTTTGATTTTTAGTTGAATATATAACACCTGCAGCAACTATACAAAACGGAACTATCAAAATTACCAGAAAGTATAGAAAGTTCATATATTTACCTCAAAATTTTAGTTTTCCTCTTTCTTCTGGCGGAAAATCTAAGTATTTTAATTTAGTAATAATTCTTTCACCAGATCTTGTATATAACTCTTCTTCTGGTTTTGCAACAATTCCCTCTGCTGGAAGATTTGCAAGATTTGATATAAATCCATTTTTTACAATTTCAAGCATTTCTTTTAAAGTTCCGCTTCCAATATTTGGAACAATATTAAAATTAAATTTTTTTGCAATCATTTGTTTAGAAATATTATTTAGCCACCATCCATCAATATTAATATCAATTAGAATTATTGAAACTCCATTTGGAAGATATCTTGATCCATCATTTTCTTGGATCCCTTTTCCATAACCTTCAAAATACATCTCAACTTCTTTATCTTTAAACATTTCTTCAAATAAATCAATTTTTGAAAAAACTTTTTCACCACAATAATTTATCAATGGAACTGGAATTTGACTTCCTGGATTTCCAAAAGATATACAATTATTATTCCATTTAATACAAATATTAGTACCATTTATTTTTTCAGTAAAATTCCAAATATTATTTTGTAAATATCTAAATTCAGGTATAGAATAATCACCAACAATTAATCTTTTTGAGTTATCTCTTTTAAACAATGATTGTATTTTATGATATTCCTTCATTATTTACCCCATAAAAGCTTCATTAAATCTTGATCTTGAATTTTTAAAATTATGTACAATTAATTTACAAATATTTTCTATTTCTGCTTTTTCCATTCCGTCTTTTATAAGTTCATCTTCTAGAGTAGATAAAGCTAGATACATTATATCACCTGATATAAATTCTCTTCCTAAACAATGTAAAAATTTTTGAAATAATGGATCTAAATTTTTATTTTCTTCTTTTATTACTGTTCTATTTTTTATGTCTTGTCTCCAAGAATTTAAACCACAACAACAACCAGCACCTACATATAATTCTTCTCTATATGAAGTCCCCATCTTTCCTGGTATTTGCATTAATTTACAAAAATATCTATTTTCTTCTTCTGACCAATTTAATGCTTTACAAATATCAGATGATCCAAAAAGTCTTAAACCAGCTGCACATTTAGTTTTAATACAACAAAATCCACAACCAACACATGGTTTAGTTATAATTTTAAAATCATCCATTATGAATACCTCTTAAAGGTAAATACTTCTTTTGCAATTTTAATTTGATCTTTATATGGAAGATCTCTAAATTCTAATAATTCTTCTTTTTTAAAACCACCATGAGTTTCCATGTAATCTGCATCTAAAACAACTTCTATAACTTCTCTTTGCGGAATTGACTCACCAACTCCTTCACATTGAAAGATATCACTTGAAATTGCATCCCATGTATTTCGCATACATCTATGAACCTTTTCAATTGTTTCTTTTGGTAGTAATTCTTTTTTCATTCTTTCCTTTCCTTTCCTTTAATCTACTACAAATACTTCTGGATAACAAATTGTTCCTTGTGGAACTACAGCTATTCTATAAATATCTCTATTTCCTTCATAAAAATATTTTATAGAAGTTTCAAAACTGATATTTTTAGATGATATAGCTATACATTCTGGTATATTTCCTCTTTTTAATGGAATTACTCTTAAAATTTTATCGCCAGGTACCACAAAATTTTTAGCATCTTTTTTTCTTTTAAAACAAAAGATTCCCAAAGTATTATCTTTTGCTTTTACAGTCGATCCTGTTTCATATTTTAAATAATACTCACTACCTTTAACTATTATACTTTCTCTATTTTTATTAACAACTTTATATCTTATCATATTTTAAGTTTCCCCTTTAATCAATTACCAATACTTCTGGATAGCAAATTGTACCTTCTGGTCCACCATAAGAAATTTTTGTATTCATTTTTCTTCTATAAAAATTTTCTAGGTTGTGGGTATCCAAGCCTATTTTTTTGGACTTTTTCCTCTTTTTAATGGAACAACCCTTAAAATTCTAGATGTTGTAAAGTTATTTGCAAAATGTGTAGCATCTCTTTTTGTTTTGAAACAAAATACACCCAAACTATCATCTTTACCTTTTATAATAGATCCTTTTTCATATTTTAATATAAATTTAAGATCCCTAACTATAATACTTTCTCTATTATGATCTACAACTTTATATTTATATTTAGTCATATTTCAAGTTCCTTAACTAGATTAGTTAATTTTTCTTTATCATTTAATTCAGGTTCATCTAAAACACATTCCAATAAATACTTCAAAACATCACCAACTTCTTTTCCTGGTTTTAATCCTGTTAATTCCATAATCTCATAACCATCTATTTTTAAATCTCGAAATTGATTAACAGGGTCTTTTCTATTAGCCTGATCTCTAAAACATTTTGTTAAGTTATAGATATCTCTTAGTTTATAATATTCTCTACTTTTTAAACCACCCATCTTATCACAAATTGCAACTCTAATTAGACTTTGGTATGGAATATTACAATCATTTAATGATTTGAGAGTTCTCCTTACACCCTTTGGACCAGTTCTTTCACTGGAGACTCTCATATGCAATAATATTAAATTAGAGATTAAATTAATCTCTTCATAACTAAACCTTAAATTTCCTAATTCAAATTTTGCTTCTTCACATCCTGTTTCCTCATGACCCTCAAACCAAATATCTTTTGTTTTTGGGTTAGTTCTTGCAGAGATTGGTTTTCCTATATCATGAAGATAGGCAGCTAATTTGATTAATGGATCTTTTGTATGACAATGATCGCCTGCCATCATACAGTGATCAAATACATCTTCTATATGATATGGACCACCTGGGTGCAAATATGCTAAATTTAAACTTGGAAAAACATATTTTAATGCATTAATATCATAAAGAGATCTAAAGAATATGGAAGCCTTTTTTACTGACATAGCTTTTAATACTTCAAGTCTTATTCTTTCTGGACTAATATAAGACTTAATATAATCAGAATATTTTTTCAAAGATTCAAATGTATCATCTGAAAAGTATCCATCAATTTTTGCTAAAAATCTACAAGCTCTTATGATTCTATTTGGATCTTCCCAGATTCTCTTTTCTGGTTCTCCATTAAATCTTATGATTCTCTTTTGAAGATCTTCTTGACCATTTACATAATCAATAATCTTTTTTGAAGTTGGATCATATAGTAAAGAATTAATTGTAAAATCCCTTCTTTTTACATCCTCTTCAGCTGATTTAGAAACTTTAATTTGTACATTTTTATCATTTAGTCCATTATAAGAATCTGTTCTGAATGTTGCAACTTCAATACCATCAATAAAAGTAACCAGAAAACTTTTACCAAATGTTTTTATTTCTTGATCTTTAAAAATTTCAATTAATTTATCTGGTTCAGCTGAAGTTACTACATCTTTATCTTTACATTTAATCCCTAGAATCATATCTCTAACATAACCACCAACAAGATATGATTCATAACCTAAATCTTGAAGTTTTAAAATAATTTCTTCTGCAGTCATAGTTTTTCCCTAATATTAGTCAATTTCTACTCTATCTATTTTTCCACAAATAGTGCATTTATTAACATAAATTATTGATTTTACCACTTCTTGATAATAATAATTTCTATTTGTTATTCTATACTGTTCAATTAATATCCATTTATGATTAGTACATGGTGGTTCTCTAAAAGCTTTTCCACAATTTATACAATATTGAAATCCATCTTTTTCAACTTTTCCTAGCTTATGTTTACAAAAATTAAACATTAATATTCCTTTTTATAAAAAACTTTTTAAAGATTTTATTTCTTTATATACCATATCTTCTATAATTTTCGCCTTCAATCGACTTTCTAATAATTTTTTCATACCAACTATTATCTTCGTCTTCAATTAAACTTTTATTAACTTCTTCAAGCAAAATATTATCTTCTTGATCATATGATTCAATTTCTAAAGTTCCAAAACAATCATAATTATATACAAAACTTTTACATTTTTTAATTTCGCTTGAATCTTCTTTAGTACAAAATAAACTTTTAGTACAAAATAAACAAGGAAAACTTGCATCTTCTCTTACTATCATGATTCTTCTCCTCTTTCTGATTGAATAATAGCTTTATTAAATTCTTTTAAAACTTTTGAAATTTGATCCTCATGAAAACCATTTGCTGTACTTATTAATGTTTGTGGTATTTTCTTAATTAGTTTATATTTTCCTTGTCCAATTCTTTCTAGATAATTCTCTCTTGTTAGTGTTCTTCTGTATATATCAATTGTATATTTTTCACCTGTAGTTTCTATTTCTTTAATAATTTCTTTTCTGGTTATTATTTCTCCAATTGAATGAGTATTTATAAAATTAATTAATTTCTGAAATTTTGTCATTTTTCTCTTTCTTTAATTTTAATTCTAATTTTTTCAATAAAAAAAGATAATATGTTTTAAAAATTAAAAGAATTAAATCTTCATTTTCAATTTCAATTATTGGTTTATGATTATTAATTCCATCAAATGTTAATTTCATAATCCAAGTATAGTCATAATCAGAATAAATATTCATACAACAAACCAATTTACTTTCTCTAATTATCTTCAAAAAATTAAGAGCGTATTCTTTATTGAATAGTTTTTTAAATAGATTATCTTTATCAAAATACAATTTTATATTATTTTTTGTTAAATAAGAATACATAGTTCTATTTCCAAATGAAAATTTATGCCAAATTCTTTTAAATTTTGATTTTGGCACTTCTATTTTTTCTATTATAAAAATATGATCCAACAAGAAAAAAATAAGATCATCACCTTTTAAAGCATTAAATTTATTTTCTATATCTTTTATTCTATTTAATTTACTTTCTAAATCGTTCATTGTTTTTCCTTTCAATAAATTTTTATTATTTCATTAAATAATATATGTAGTAACTAATTAAATAACTAAATTTAAATTCGGAAGTTTCTAAAAACATTTGATAAGTTCAGGAAAATATAGAACAAAATATAAATTACCATTATTTTACTCATGGAGAGAATGAATGCTTAAAAAGTATTTAAAGTGGTTAAGCGAAGATAATGAAACCGAGTCAGTTGGTGGTTTCGCAATAGATTCTTTTCCAAATAAAGCTAATAAAAAACCTTTACCCGTAGTATATCCAGAAAATATAGTCGGAGAAAATTATAATCCAGATGTTGAAAGAATTATGATTGATTTTGACAGAACTATTCATAAATATTCAGAAGGTTGGAAAGACGGATCTATATATGATGAACCATTTGATGGAGTAAAAGAAGTTATTAAAATTCTCAGAGAAAATGGTTATGAAATAGTAATTTTTACTTGCAGATTGAGTGAAACTGCTAATGGAAAAGAAAATGTTGAAAAACAAAAAATCTTAATTAAAGATTGGTTGAAAAAATATGAAATTGAAGTGGATGGTATGACTGCAGAAAAATTACCAGCTTTAGCTTATATTGATGATTCAGCTTTATATTTTGATGGACAATGGAATAAAGAATTTGTCAATCAAATAAAAAATAGAATTACTTAAAAATCAGAACAAATATATAATAAGAAAAAATTTTAAAGAGATAAAATGTCAAGAGGAAAAGTAATATCTGTACCATTAAATGATAATGAAAATTTAATATGTGAATATGGATGCGGTAAAAAAGCTAAATTTAGATTTACTAATAATAAAGTTTGTTGTTCAAATATACATGTTAAATGTGATAATTTTAGAAAAAATCTATCTGTAAAAAATTATGGAAAAGCAAATACAGGGCAATGTTTTAAAAATTACGATAATTTACTTTGTCATTTTGGTTGTGGACAATTAGCTAAATATAAGTTTAAAAATAAAGTATGTTGTGAAAAATATGTTAATTCATGTCCATCTGTAAGACAAAAAATGAGTAATAGCATGTCAGGTAGAGAAACTAAAGCTAATAAAATTGAGAATATTACAGGAATTCTTTGTGAATTTGGTTGTGGAAAAATAGCACAATATAAGTATAAACTTGGAAAATATTCGTGCAGTGAAAAGTGGGAAAGTTGTCCAGTTATTAGAAAAAGAAATTCAGAAATAATTATAAATAAATGGTTACAACCAGATTTTAGAGATAAAATTACTAAAAGAATTAGAGATTCAAGAGATGAAAAATTTTGTAATTTGATCAGTTTAAAAAAACTTTCTGAATGGCGAGATCCGAATAGTTTACTTAATTCATTAGAAAGAAGTAAAAAATTAAGTAAATCTCAAAAAATGGGATTAGAAAAATTATCTAAAAAATATCCAGATTTTATAAAAAATAGAAATGGTGAAGTAATAGAAGATGAAAAAACTAGAAAAATTATAGTAAAATGTGATTGTTGTAAAAAATGGTTTATTCCAGAAGAAGAATATTTATATGAAGCTACTTTTAAATCTACTATTAAAAATTTATATTTTTTAATGCTATGTAGTTTTAAATGTTTTATAAAAATGGGAATTGAACCTAAAAAATGGTCATATTTAGAAGAATATAAAAAATATAAAGAATATAGCTATAAAGTAGTAAAAGAAACAGGAAAAACAATTAGAAAATATGGAAATAAAATAAAAAATTTAGAGTTAAGAGGATTTAAATTTGGATATGAAATAGATCATAAATTATCAGTAATTCAGGGTTTTAAATTAGGAGTAGATATAAAAATAATTTCACATTGGAAAAATTTAGAAATAATAACATTACAAAAAAATAGAAAAAAATTAGGAAATTCTTCTATAACTTTAGAAGAATTATTGAAAGAAATTAAAAGTATACAATAGGGGGTATATCATTATGCGCTATAGTTTTGCTGAATTGGGGCAAAATATGTTAACAAGAAAATTTGGTGGAACAAAAGTAGGTGTAGCAGATCCATATATTACAGGATATCATTTTATATATTTTGATAATCTACCACCAAGACTTATCAATTTTACAAATGCTTATAACAGTGGTTTAAATAATATTGATGAGATTGCAAATGTTCTTTCAGCTTCTTGTTTAAGTGTAACTCCTCCAGGGGGAAGTCTTAATAAGATAGAATTTACTGGATTGGGTGGAGTTAAATTTGCGGTTCCTGGAAATATTGATTATGGAAATAGTGTTTCTATAAAATTCTTAGAGTTTAATAAAACACCTATTTTAGATATTTTCTCTGGATGGTTCAAATTAATTCGAGATTATAGAACAGGTGTTACTGATTTGGTTGATGGAGAGCAAGGAGAGGGATATACTAAAAAAGCTTATGGAGCTTCAATGTTTTATTGGACAACTGCACCTGATGCAGAAACAGTAGAATTTTTTGCATACTATGATGGTATGTTCCCAACAAAAGATCCATCTGATTTATTTGGTAGTGATGTAGAAACAGTAGGAAGACTTGATATAGAAATAGAATTTAACGTTGACTATGCATGGAGAGAACCATGGGTTCTTCAGAAATGTAAAGATTATACTGAATTCTTCAAGGCTTCTAAATCAACTGTTAAAGAATACAATCCATCAGGAAGATAATTTTAAAAATAGAAAATAAAAGAAAGGGGATTAAAAAATGTCATTTACAGGTTTTAACATAAAATATCCAGAATACGAGGTAATAACTCCACAGACACATTTATCATTTACAACTAGAAGTTTAAGCGTTCAAGATGAAGAAAGATTAAAAGGTTCATTAATGACACCTTCTAAAATAATTGAACATTTAAACAAATCTATTTATGAAACATTAGTTAAGAAACCAGATACAATTAAGGAGTACAAAGATTTCTTAAAATTAGTAACTTTAAAAGATAGAGATACTTTACTTTATGGTCTTTATCATATAACTTATGAAGATATAAGAAATTATGATATTAAATGTAAAAATTGTAAAAAGGATTTCTCGGTTACTGTATCAGCTTCAGATACTTTTAATTTTAATCCTTATCCAGGTGAAGATATATTAACAAAAAGAATTAAAGTTACTCTACCAAAATCAGTTGGAGTTTACGCTTATATTAAACAACCAACTTTAGATGATGAAATGGAATCTATTAAAAATATGTCAGCTAGACCTGGTTTAACAATGGATATAATTACAGAAACATTAATTATTGAAAAATTTGAACAAGATATTGAAGCTAGTATTGAACCAAGAATTATTAATACTAGAATTGATGTAATAGATGCATATAGATCTTTACCAGCTAAAGATAAAAGAGAAATTCATGAAAAATTTAATGAAGAGTTTGGTCAATTTGAAACTTCTTTAAAAATGAAAGTTTTTTGTCAGCACTGTGGTACTGAAGATATTATAACATTAGATTTGGTCGACAACTTTTTTCGTATGGTGTACTCTTCATAGTGATATGATACGTTATAAGAAAAGTCTGACAGAGAATATATTTTCATTAATGGAATTAATGAAAATTCCATATCATGATATTATGTTCATGCCAGTAAAAAGATTTTATGATTTAATCAAATGGAAATCTGATTTAGAAGAAGAGAAACAAAAAATTATGAAGGAGCAAGAAAGTAAGATCAGATCCAATCAAAAAAATATTAAGAGGTAAAATGGCTAATATATTAGATAGATTTAAAAGTACAACTGTTGGATCATCTGGAAGAGTATTAGATTATTCTTCCAAGTTATCTCCAAATGGTGACTTTACTAAATTATATGATATAGATGCTATTCTTACTTCATGGAATAATATTTTAATTACACCTAGAGGTTCTATGGATCATGATCCTGAATTTGGATGTAATTTATACTTATATTTATTTGAACCATTAGATGAGGTCTCACAAGAGGGTATTAAAGATGAGATAATTAGTTCATTAAGTAGATATGATGACAGAGCTACTGTTGAAGATGTAGAGGTTTCTTTTTTTAAAAATAAAAAAGGTTTTAATGTTTCAATAAGTGTAAGTTATGCAGGAACTAAAAATAATTTAAGTCTCACTTTGGATGAAAATACATATCAGAACTTTATTTAAAAGAAGAACAAATTAAAAATGATATAGGAGTCTACCATAAAAATGGATGGAACTATAAAATATTTTGTTGTTAAAAAATATAAAGGATTATTAATTAAACGACATAAAAATAATACACATTTATTTTTTATTCCGGTAGATCCTAAAAAATATATGTACCTAGCTTTAATTGGACAATTATCTGATGAAGAAGATACATATGCTGCTCAGTTATTAGTAAGACTACCAGAGGAAGTTATTGATGAAACCATTGAAGGAGAATATGAGTATTTTGGTGAAAGATTTGTAGAAGTAGAATCTTTAAAATGTAAATCATTAAATCAATCACCAGGAAGATATTCAATTGCTCTTCCAAAAAAAGGTTTTAATATTAGATCAAATTTGGAAATAGAATATCAAGTTGAATATAGTACTGTTTCAAGAAGAATATATCTAATCAAAGGAGATTTAAATTTAATAACTGGGGAAATAACAGATCAAGACATAAAAATGGTTGCTTCAAAACAGGCAGCTTTTATGGGAGATAAACAAAGGTTTGAAGAAATGAAAAAAATAACAAAATCAGGAGGATTAAAATACTATTATGACTAGAGACAGCAAATTAATCGAACTTTCTTGTAAAGAAGTTTTAATGACAATCGTTAAAGAGAGTAAGGTTCTAGACAAAAAACTTTCTTTTTTCCAGAAAACTCTTTTATATGATAAGATTAGAGAAATGGATTATGATAAAGTTATTAGCCTTTTATTTAATGAAGGTGAAAAAATTACAACAGAACAGAAAAGAGATTTTGAATCAAAAACTAAAAAGATAGCTACATATGGAGCAGCAGGTATAGGTGGTGCGATGCTTTATAGAAGAAGAAAAAATTTAAAAAATCTTCCAGGAAAAATAAAAAGAGGGGCAAAATGGATGTTTCAAGCACCTGGTGAACTAAAATCTTTTAGACTTCAGAAGGCTGGAACTAGAGCAGGTATTGTTGGTGCAGCTGGTGCTGTTGCAGGTCTATATCTTTTTAGAAAATTAACTGATCCTTGTATAAGAAAACATATTGGAAATAAACAAGCGCAGTTGGCTTGTAAAATGGAAGCATCCAAAAAAGTTATTTCTCAGATTAAAACAGATATTGGAAAGTGTACATCTGCATCTAATCCAGTTAAATGTAAACAAAAACTTTCTAAAGAATTAATTAAATGGCAGTCAAAGTATCAGTCATATTTAGTTGAACTTTCAAAAGCTAAGAGACAGTAATTTTAATGAATGTCAAAAAAATTAGAAATCTTTTATTAAATGTAATACATACCAGTGATACAATTAAAAAAAAGATTTCTAATCTTGAAAGAAATCAATTAATTGAATCTATCAATACTATTTCTAATGATAAAATTTTAAAATTATATAAAATTTTAGAAGGTGAACGTTCAAGAAATATTTTAAGAAAAATTGAAAGATATTCAAAATTGGCTGCTGTTCTTCCTGTTCCTGGAAGTGAAGCAATTTATGGAGTTTACAAATTAGCTACATTATTTAATTATAGATGTGGAATGACATGTCACAATAAAGTTGATGAACTTGATAAAAGATTGTGTTACAAATTATGTGATGTAGCATCTATTGAAAAAGCTATTGGTGAAGTTAAAAGAGAATTAACAGATTGTTGGTATGATAAAAATCCAAATAGATGCAGAAAAAGAACCATATCATATTTAAAAGAATTATATAAAAAGTTAGAGAAATCAAGAATAAAACTAGTTTATTATCAAATTAAAATTAAGGAAAAAGAAAGTGCAAAATTATAATAGAATCAATGATTATTTTGTAGATTATTGGCGACTATTATATGACTATTATTCGAAACATGGACAAGCTTATTTAGTTACATATTATAATATAGATACTGTTGAAACTGTTTGGGATAATGAAAATTTAATGGGTGGTTATTATGAAAAGATAGGTGTATATTCTGGAGTCAGATGGAAAAAAATTCTAACTCTTCCTGTATTTTTTATTGAAGAAACAGATACTATTTTTGATGCTCAAGATGTAGGTTTAATAAATGAAGGAAAAACAGGATTTGTTATTCCTAGTTCATATGGTATAACTCCGTACGCAAATGACATGATTAAATTATATCAAAATTATTTACAGGATGAAGATACTCATGCATTATTTGTAATAACAGGAATTCAAAAACAAAGTAGTGGAGACAGAACATTTTGGAAATGCAGCTGCAGTGTGGAGCAATCCCGCACAGAAATTGAGATTGATAGACAAGTAACAGACTCATTAATATTTTATGATTATGATAAAAAAATTCATAATCTTACAGAATCAATTTCAATGACAAAATTATTATCAAAAAATGAAACAATTAGAGGAAATTTAAATTCATTGTTTGATCAAAATTCAGGATTATACTTTGTATGATAAATTTTTGTTGTTATGGTTGTGGACAAGAAGCTAAATTTAAATTTAAAAATGGTAAATGGTGCTGTTGTTCTAGCCATAATAAATGCGAGAACATCAAAAATAAAAATACTGGTAATACAGGACATAAGTGTACAGATGAGAAAAAAGAAAAAATTAGACAAGGAAATACTGGAAAAATAATTTCAGAAAAAACAAAACATTTAATTTCAATATCTTCTAAAATTTGGTCAAATAGTGAAAATGGAAAAAAAATTTTATCTAACAATGGTAAAATGAGAAAAGGTAAAAAACTTAAACTTTGGTCAGAAGATCAAAAAAACAAACTAAGGGAAAAAAGATTAGGAAAAAATAATCCAATGTTTGGATTTCATCATAGTGATAAAACAAAAAGTATAATTGGTTTAAATTCTAGCAAACTAAAACATACAGATGAATTTAAAGAAAAAATGAGACAAAGAATGTTAAATGGTGGTCATGAATATGTTTCTTCTTTTATTACAAAAATTTCAAAAGAAGAAAAAGAATTACGAGAAATGGTAAAAAATTTATATTCAAATTGTATATATCAATTTAAAATTTTTAGATATGAAATAGATGTTGCAATACCTGAATATAAAATAGCTATAGAATACGATGGTTGGTATCATTTTGATTCGGAAGAACACAAACAATATCATAAATTTAGGCAAGAACGAATTGAAGGTGAAGGATGGAAATTTTTAAGGTATAATATTTTTCAAAAGTTTCCAACATTAGATCAAATAGAAAAAGATTTAAATGAAATAATAAAAGGATATTAAAAATAAATGACAACAAATTCACAGATAGATACGACTTTGTCTAATCAAATTTATTTATCAAGAGATAATATTCGAAATCAAATTATTGAATATATGCAGTATTATCTTGAGATAGAAAATGTTGATTTAGTTAAGGGATCATTTTTATCATTTTTGATTGATACTATTGCAACTCTTACATCAAATATTCTTTTTTATACAAGTTCAAGTTATAAAGAATTCTTTCTAACAACTGCACAACTTCCTGAATCCATTTTTAATTTATCTGCATTTCTAGGATATAATTCTTCTGAAGCAACTTATGCTATGGCTAATGTTGTAATAAATGTTCCTTTTGGATTTACAGATGTTAATGTAAATTTTAATATTCCTGAAGGTTTTAAATTTTATGCTGGAGATACCGAGTTTGTTACTTATTATGAAACAGATTTAACAATTATAAATAATAGTAGTGTTACAATTACAGCTATTGAGGATTCTACAAAAACATATAGTATTCCTGTTAGTATAGATTCTACTTCTGCAATTCCATCATTTACATTTATTTTACCAATAAGACAGTATAAAGAAATAATTCAAGAATTTCAAATTGATGATGATACTGAAGTATATCAATTTGTAACTATTGATGTTCCATTAGATGGTAAAGTTTCTTCGTTAACTGTTGAGATTAAAGATCCAGATAGTGCATCATGGAGATTATACACTGAATATAATAGTGTGTATTTAATGTCTTCTACAGATTATGGTTTTGTTTCTAGAACTACAGTAAATGGAAGAAGATTAACTTTTGGAAATGGATTAATTGGAGTTCAACCATTAGGTGGATCAACTGTAAAAGTTTCTGCATTTATTACTGAAGGCGCTGATGGAAATGTTATATCATCATCAATTAAAACAGGAGATAGAATCTCTACAATAGATGATGGAAAAACAAAAATTTTAAATTATACAGTTACAAATCCATCTCCTGCTACAGGTGGAGAAGATGAAGAATCAATTCAGGAAATTAGAAGCAATGCTATAGCTAATTTAGTAGCATTAAATCGTTTAGTATCTGAGTATGATTATAAAAATGCTGGAGTAATTATTAGTAACTCACCAATAGCAGCAAAATCATTTCCTGTATTAAAAAGATCTGATGTAAAATGTAATGAAATTCAATTATTTACAATTTTACAATTTGGAACAACAACTAGAATATCTAGTATTACTGGAGAAACAATTACAGAAAATACAATTGTTCCAACAAGAAATGTTAAATATTCTGTTTCACCATTAACAACTTATATTCCAAGAGAAACAATAATTACAATCGGATCTTATGATTATTATACTCTCTTTGATATAAATATTGATTTAATTAATCAATCAGCAAATTATGATTATATAATGTATGAAGTTGAAACTATTCCTATTTTAGTTACAAGTTATGGAGTAGTATATGATATAGTTTGTTCTAAATTAGATGTTTCTAAAATTGGAAATACTGCTGTGTTTGAATTATCATATAACTCTACAGAAATAGATTATGATTTATGTATAGCTGAATTAAGAGTTATTGAAACATCTTTAGTTTATTCAATGACAAATGATTCTATTACTAAAAAATTTAGTTGTACATTTAATCCATATACTTTATTTCCAAGTGGTAATGTTAATTTAGAATTAACAATATATACAAATTCTGGTATTCCAATTTCTACCTATTCTACAGAACTTACATTCAGAAAAGCTTTAAATGATTTTATGATGTCAAATGTTGAAATTGATTCTACATCTACAATTATTTATGATATACCTGTTGTAGAAAAAACATATTATGATTCAATTGTTAAAAAAGATTTTGAATTAGATGTTTTACAAGAGATGATGTCTACAATGGATTTTAAATCTTATAGGATGTTAACTGATTTTACTAATTTTAAATTTACAAATACAATTGGAACATTAACAAATATGAAATATAATGCTGTTACAAAAACTGATTGTATAGATATTGGAATAATAACCCCTCCTTCGTCTCCAAATATTGATGATAGATATATTATTGGTTATACTGAATCTGGAACCTGGGCAAATAAAAATGGACAAATTGCTCAATGTATAGCAACAAGTGGAACTATCTGGTATTACTATACTCCAATAACAGATGATATTATCTATGTAACAAATAAAGCAAAAAAATATATTTATAATGGAAATAAATGGATAATGATGGAATATCAAATTCCATTAGTAATTGATATTGAAGTATTTAAGGATTCAACTTATTATGGTTCTGATATAGAACTAGCAAATATTGTTAAAGATACATTATTAACAGAATACTCTAGCAGATTTGGTCAGAATGTTACATTATATCAATCTGAAATTATTAAAACAGTACAACAAATTACTGGAATAAGAAATTGTAATTTAATTAAACCTGAGTCAAATCTTTTCTTTGAATATGATTTAAATACTCTAACTGAATCTGAATTATTAGAGTATGGTCCAGAATATATTTATTTTGATGTAAATTCTATATCTGTTAAGGTATATAGCTAATGGAAATTATTTTACAAAATGCAGTTTTTGAAGATGCAAAACTTAAAACATATATTAACAGAGTTACCGTAAATGAATTAAATAATTTAACGGAACCCTGTTATTTTCCTGATTGGCAGAAACATTATCATGAATTACTTAATTTAACTAGAATAAAAGAAAAAGATATTAAAAGTTTTATTAAAAGATTTTATGTTGGAACTAAGGCTCAAGATGCATTATTACAATCTGATCCAGGTTCAAATTTTTTAATTATTTTAATGTATCATTTTTTAAAAAATAATGACCAAGCTACATATTCAACTTTAATGATTTATCATATGGTGCGTCAGTATGGAAATTTTATTAGAAGACTTTTTCCAAATTTTTGTAAACCAGAAGTTTTTAGTTATACAATAGACCATTTAAATCCAAGTCATTTATTTGCTAGAGAAAAAACTATTTCTAATGCTTTATTTCACCTTGCTACTGAAATGAAAAGAAGATATACTAAATTTATACTTGAATTAAATGCTGAAAAAATATCTGATTTTTTATATGAGTCAAGAGGAAGAATAGCTCAGAGTTTAAAAAGTTTTGCGGAAGCATATTATAGGAATCAAGAAGAAGGTTTTGGTATTTCTACTAAAAAAGAAAGTGAAACAGGAGAAGAAATTCCTGGTCAAGAGTTAGAACGAGGAAATCGTATTGCAGAATTAGTGTCTTCCAAAATTTGCATTTATAAAGAACCTGATTATAAAGCATTTAATGAAGCTAGAACCCTAACAAAAGTTAATGTATCTTTAGCAACAATTATTATAAAAAAATTACAAGATACTTCCTTAACAAATGATATTAAATTTATAGTTGAATTATTTTTTAGAGATATGAAATCAATAAACGAAATTTGCGGAAAAGATTCTACAAGTTATGTTAAAAAATTAATGTCAATTAAACGAACCAGTAAAACAGTATATTTTAAACAAGAAATAAATAATTTATTTTTAAAAATAATTAAAGATACAGAATTTGAAGAAAAGTATAATTCTTTAACCTCCCAAACTCAATTCCAATTTAATTCCTTCCTAGCTTATTATATCACATTCTACATAAAAAATTTAGTTTGTTAATAAATTTTTATGTAACAATTCTTTCATAAAATTGTTTTCCTGAAGTTAATGTTTGTTCTACTTTTAATTTTGCTGCGTCCACTCTTGATGTTACAGGAGTTGTAATATCTACAACATTTGCAGAAGTATCAATTTTTGAATTTTCAATATCTTGTAGTTCCTCTTCTGATTGAGTTAAATAATCATATTCTTTGTATATTTTAAATAATTTTCTTCCTTGTAACATATTATTTAAATAACCTTTCAAAGTTGGTCTTTTAGTTCCAGGATTACTAGATAATAACATAGTTGAGTATAAATTTATAAAATCTATTCTTACATCAACTAAATTAACTATTTGATTATATCCAATTAAACCAGAATCTCCTCCTTTCAAAACTGTAATATTACTTATAGCTCCCATTGGTATTTCAAATAATCCAGGACAAATAACCTTACAAAAGAAAGGCCATGTATAGGAATCATTTTCTGTTGACTGTGGCAGGGCTAGTGTTAATAAAGCAGCCAATGGACCTATTACATATTTTTTTGTTGTTTGTTTACTAGAAGGATTTGGATTATATAATCTAATTGTACATGAAAAAGCTGTATTATATGAACTATTTTTCCAAACTTGAGGAAAATCAATTCTTGCTCCAGCTAATAATTGATCCATAGCTGAGGCCATTGTTCCCATACTACCACCACCAGCTTTTAACTTATTAATTCCATTCTGAGCAAATTTTGCTCCAGTATCTATATATCCACCAAGACTGTCTAAAAGACCTCCAGCTGTTCCTCCTAAACTTTTTGCTCCCTCTTTCATTTCAGATCCTAATTTTGCTGCAGCACCTGTTGCAGTTTTTTGTCCCATCATTTGAGCAACTTCACCAAATGCGCTTCCTGCCACATCTGTCATTCTATTTAAAAAATGTTCTCCATATTCATTAGAAAATGAATCAGATGGAAATGATTCAGCTTGAGCTGCAACTTTAATTTTAGTTTTTTGAGAAGATGATGGAGTATAACCCAATGAAGATAAAAGTTCTACGTATCTATTCCAAGCTGGTACTAGAGAAAATAATGATAATCCACTAGTTTCTGGTGATGTTGTACATGGTTCAATAAAAAGAGTCAGTCTTGAATTTTTTCTGATACTATCTGTAATTCCTTCTGTATTAGATGCTTCTGGTGGACCGCCTAAAACATCTGGTAAAGTTATTTTTGTTGAAGATTTAGATTCAGATGGTTTAGTTTTTTGTTTTGGATTTGTTTTACTAAAATCATATTTTCCGGGCATTTTTAATCTCCTTGTTTATTAACCAAATCTTGCAGAAAGAATTGATGCTATTTCATCATTTCCTTGATTGTTTCCTTGACCATCTCCAGAAGAAATTGATCTTGATAAACTATTCATTGAAGATGATAATATATTACCAACATTACTCATTATGACACCCGCCTGTTTTCCATTACTAGTCATAGAATCCAAAGCAGCGTTCTGAAAACCTTTAGATGATTCATTTATTAAATTAGATGTTAATAAATCTTTATCTGATTGCATTTTTGCAACATCTTTTTTAGTTAACATAGCTTTTAATATTGAATCTTTAACATCTTGAATTGGTCCAATTATTTCTCCAGCATGAGCATAAATTGCACCATCTTTTGTAATAACTCCTCCAAGTCTAGCTTTTGGTAAGGATTGAGGACTAACTCCTTCTCCGCTTCCTAGTGCACCTAAAGCCATAGATGCTTCTTTTTGAATTCTATTAGCAACAGAAGCCTGAATTCCTGGGGTTGAACTTTTAAAGTTTTGAGCTACATTTGCATATTTATATTCATAAATCTTTTTAATAAGTTCTTCATCTGTTGCTGTTTGTGGTAGACCTTGAATAGCTTTAGGAATAATTCCACTTCCTGGGCCATATTGTACTGCAGCAGAATTAACAACTTCTTGAAGTACTGGGGATCTTAAACTTAAATCAAATCCTGTATCTCTTTTAATTTTCTCTAGATATGGACTTAAATATTTTTGTTTAATAAACTGATGTTGAGTAATACCAAAATTAGGGTCTGTTGATCCCAATTGTTTCCATTTTTGATTAAATTCTGGACTTCCAACATTCATTCCTAAAAATTGTTTTCCATATTGAGGAAAACTTCCTAAAAATTGTTGAATAGTTCCTGCTTTTTCTGACATCTGATAATATCCATAAGAATTACCACCAGTTCTGTCCCATCCAATTGCAGAAGGTCCAGCTCCAGCTGATTCAAATAATCTTGATAACCAACCAAATCCAGATGATGGTCCTAATGATTCTTTTACTTTTTGATATCCCATTTTTAGTTTATTAACTACTCCACCAACAATACCATCTGGAGAATTTATCATTTCATTTAATTTATCTATAATAGAAGTAACCATATCTGGATGAGTACTACCCATTCTAAAATCAGATGGAACGTTTCCTGTCAAACTAGAATTTTTTACAACACTTTTTGGAATTATTTGTTCCCCTTCATGTACAATAGCAAATTGACCGCCTCTACCATCCAATCCTCCACCTGGGGCAGGAGGAACTATTCCTCCTTTTTCATATACTCCTATATGAGCAATACTTGCAGATTGTCCAATATTTTGTGCTAAGTCTCTAACTGTTTTTGTAGCATTAGTACCAATTTCACTTCCTCTTTCTTGAATTCCAACTAATGTTTTTACCCAACTTGGAATTGAAGAGGTTAGCCATTCTACCATTCTTCGAGGTAAATCTTTTATCCAATCCCATAAGTCAGTTGATTTTTGAGATACATAATTTGATAATCTCTCAAACCATTTTTTTGGATAACTCAAAATTCCTTCTAAAACGTTCCAAATTCCTTCAGAAATTTTCTTAGTAATATCCCAAGCTTTATCTAATCCTTTAGCTATATTTTGTCCACCAATAGCTCCTAATATTCCTCCTCCAACTGCTCCAACAAGACCGCCAATAAGAGTACCAACTACAGGAACAGCGCTACCAACTGTAGCTCCCAACATCATTCCTTTCATGGCCCCTGTAGCAGCACCCGCCCAACCTTTTCTGTCTCCTCCTAAAGCCCCTCCAAGTGTAGCAGCAGTTTTAGATGTGCCCCATTCATCTGCATGTTGATATCCTTGATAAGCATCATATACAGTTCCAGCTGTAGCTGCTGCAACTCCAAATTTATGTTTACCAATAAATTTCCCAACATTTTTTCCCATCCAGGCTCCAGCACCTAAAACTCCCTTGCCAGCCATTTTTAGCCCACCTAAGACGCCTCTGCCACCAAGTTTTAAGGCACTACCACCTAATGATAATAAACTACCCAAAGCACTTTTTATAAATCCAAAACCCATCATAACCCAAGTTAGAATAGAACTTAATCCTTTTTTTAAAGATGAATGAACAAAACCTAATTTATTTTCACTTCCTTCAGTAGCTTTTTTAATTTTAAGTAATGTATTTTCTTGAGTAGTTCTTGATCTTTCTCCTTTCTTAATTGGACCAATTAAAATATCAAGTTTTTCTGTTACAATATTATAAAAGTTAGCAAAATCTTCAGCTAGTTTAACTTGAGGATTTTTATCTTTAGATAAAAAACTAGAATATTTATTTCTTTTAAATAGTTTATATATACCCCTTGCAGCTGAAACTAGAGTACTGACTTGTAAAATTTTAACTAATGTATCCAATTTACTAACTGTTGGTTTCATTGCAAATTTCATAGTTCCTTCTAACTTATTAAGTGGTGCAACAACCTCTGCTGCGTGTAATTGAGCTACTCCAGCTTTTTGTATGTAACCACCTGATGCTAATTTAGGTATATCTTTCTCATTATTTTTTGATTCTTTTCTTTTTGAATACCAATCTTTTACTCTTTCTCTCCCCCTACCTAATACATCTTTCATTTTATTTGCAACATAGGTAACAGCTAATCCCATTTTTTCTTTTATTAAATTACTAAAATTTCTAAATACACTTGTCTCCATAAATTTTCCAGCAAAATATCCAAAAATTGGAGAAGCTTTTGCAAGAGTCATTGCTAAAAAATTACCTTTATTAATATAAAAGTCTGCATTTAAAGCTCTACCATATTCAGATAGAGTTTGTTTTGTAGCTTTAGCTGTATCTATTAATATCTTTTTAGAACTTTTACCTAATATATCAATGGTATAACCAAGTTTTCCTAGTATTTGTTGTACCGATTTTTCAATAACTTTTACTTCTTTTGATGATGACATTTCCTTCATTCTAATTTGTTTAACTATTCTTTCTTGTTGTTTAGCTGTAGAGCTAAGGGAACCGGAAATCCCCTTTACTTGTTTATGAAAATCTGTTTGAGATTTTTCTAATACTCCAGCTAATGAATTTATATTCTTATGTACTTGTGTTATTTTTACTTTATCATCAATAGAAGTATCAGATAATATTTTAGAAAATTGCGGATCTTTCTCAAATCCTTTTCCATAGTTAATATTATCAGCTCCATACTTATCTTTTGCCATTTTATATCTCCATTATAAAGATTGTAACGCAGTTTTTACTTTTGAATCAACAATTATATCTGAATATCCACAAACTACTTCAGAAGGAAAAATTAATTCTTGAACACAGCCTTTATCTGGTTGTTTCCCAAATGATATAGTATATGATTCGAATGCAGGTTTTACTATATATAAATATTTAGTATTAACTAAATTTACTAAAACATCTAAATTTCTTTGAGTTACTAAAGTAGAAACTTTTAAATAATCAACTGCGGTTTTTTTAAACTCTTTTTTATCTAAATTAGAAAAATCTTTTAATAAATTTAATTTTTTTAATAATCCTGTTTGTGATAAAAACAAATCTGATGACATTTCATATTTTAAAAATAGATATTTATAAATAGTTTCAATACTATCTATTAACATTTTATCATCTTTAAGTTTAAAAACTTCCTTAAAAAAATTCAAATAATATAAGTTTAACTCTTCTTTAAATAAACTTAAAAATTTGTAAGGATTTTGGTGAGCATATAAATGCATCATTTCATGACTCAAAGCAGCAGCAATAGAATTATCAGATGCTGTAACAGAAAAATTTTTGTGTATATGATTACTTATTAAAACAACTATTTTATTAGCATCAAAAATATAAAAAGCTAATACATAATCTAAAGGATGTTCAATAGGTTTTTTTCCTACTAAAAATACTTTTAAAACTCTTAACAATCCTGAGCTAGTATCTCTTGATAATCTTTTCTTAAAATATTCCAAGATATTTTTTTCAGCAAAAACAGGTATTATTTGATGATTTTTTACCATCTTAGAAACTGGATCATATATTATCTTTCCTCTATTTGAATCTTTAATTGATTGTATAAATTTATCGTTTAATGTTTGTGATCCATATAACATATAATTATTCATATATACTGCTGGTTTTAATCCTATTGGTAAAGCAAATAATTCTTGTAATGGATTAATCATTATTTATTATCCTCTGAATATTTTCTTTAACTTCTTGTAATGTTGGGAATTTATCAAACATAGTCACCCTATAAAATTTCCATCCTTCTTTTTCAATTTTTTCTTGTCTATTTTTATGATATTCTATATTTTCTTTACAACTAAAATGAAAATAACCATCATATTCAATTGCTATTTTATGATCAACAATAGCAACATCTAAAAAATATTTTAGAATAGTATGTTGAAATTTACAATCTGAATATATTTGTTGGACCATTTCTCTTAATTTTAATTCTTCATTAGAAATTTTTTTAATAAAAGAACAAACATATTTTGTCCCACCATTTATCATATACTGTCTTTTTTCCTCTCTTCTTTCCACTGTCCAACTTTCTGATATTCTTTTTTTATGTAACTCAGTATGTGGACCTTTTTTAACACCTAAATGGCTAACTCTCATTTTTTCTAAAGATTTTTCTGAGTGATGTTTATTAAAAAACCCATTTTTAGAACCCAAATTTGCTTCTTTATTTTTTCTTTTTAATTCATCGCATTTACTAGTTGCATTTTCACAACAAAATTTTCCATTTTTTAATTGATATTTAGCCTTCTTACTAAGACAGTAGCTACACAAAATATTATTTTCATTTTCAAATAATATTGGTTTTCTTTGTTTTGATCCTGTTACTTTTTTAATTCGTTTTTCTATAAAGTTTCTACATTTTCTAAAATTATCTTCACAACACCATTTATTAGAACTAATTTGATATTTTGATTCTTTACCACATCCATAATCACATAGTTTCATATTTATCCTCTATTATAAAATAAATCTAGTGTATTAACTAATGCATCTTCTGGTTTAAATATATTTTCTTTTACATGTTTCATAATACTTGAATCATCTGAAAATTTTGTTTCTAAATTTGAATTCATTTCTAATATTTCCATGAATGCATTTTGAGCTGTTTTATTTACATCTAGGAAAAGTGGGGGATCATATTTCCGCACATACATACAGAATGACAATGTTAAAGCTAAGTCGTCATGACATCCCGAGTCTGCTTCTACCCTTCCCTTTTTATCTACTAATCCAATTAATTCTAAAGCTAGTCTTTTAGACTTAACCATTTTTGGAAATTGAGTTACATATGAATATAAAGCGTCAATCATTAATGGTCTTGTTTTTGCATTATTGGATAATCCTGCAGCTATTTTATTTTCTCCTCGTCTCTCTTTATAAACCATTCCAACAAATTCACTAGCACTCATTTCTTCCATAACTTGGTTTCCATATGAATTATTTTCAATCACAAGTGTACCAGGATATTGAGAAGCAACATATTTTACAACTTTGATAAAATCCATTACTTTACATTTAGTTTGATATTCCCAAACTTGATCTAATGTTTCATAATTCCAAACAGTAATAGCAGATTTATCTTCTCCAAACTCTGGTGCAGTATCAACTCCTATAATATAATGTTTTCCTGGAACAGGACCTTCATATTTCCAAATTTCTCCATCAAATAATTTAAATGTTTCAATTGGATTAATTTTCTTTGTATTTTCTTGTAAAATTAAACAGGTTTGTTCATCAAAGAATGATCCACTACTAGGTAAGAATTTTAACTCCAATTCCTGTTCAATTTTTCTACTATCATTATCAAACATTTCACACTGAATTTTAAACCATGATGGATCATTTACTAATTCTGGAATATCTCTCCAATAAACAATACAAGGTTTGAATATTCCTTCTTTAGATATAGCTCTTGTATATCTAGTAAAATACCATTCACCCATACCAGTTGTTTTGTTAGGTGTAGAGATTATTAATGTTCCATAAGGCGTTCCAGTTTCTCTAGCCTGTTTCTGAGCAGTAGAAAGTGCCGGAACTAATGAAGTCCATGCAGTATCTAGCTTACCGATGAATGCTGCTTCGTCTATAACTAAAAATGTAACAGGTTTTCCTCTAAGAGTTTTTTCTGGAGCAATAGGGTTAACTGTTGCAACGAATAGTTTTGCGCCATTTGATAAAATAAAACTCTGTTCTGATTTTTTATCAAAACATCCTCCTTCTCTTCCCTTCTTCGGGGTTAACCATCCGGGAAGTTTTTCAATCATATTTCTAATTGATCTTGAAAAGTCTGTTGCTTCTTTTCCATCTTTTGAAATTACTCCAATTACAACGTTATCATAAAAATTTAATAACCATGCGCAATAAGCTTGAGTAGTAGTACTGATTCCGGTCTGTCTGGTTTTTAAACATATTACATTATGTTCAACATGTACCAAATTTATAAATTCTAACTGTTTTTTATATGGAGCATATAGCTTATCTCCGCCTGCTAATTCAAGATAGATATATCTAGTTGCAAAATATTCAAAATCATTTTTACATTTTAAATATTCCTCAACAAACCATTCTACCTTTTCTTTAGTTTCCTGCTTCATTTTTATTTTTCCTTAAATGTATTGATTCGTGCGACATAGAGTTACTACACACGAACTAACCCAATCAGCTGTTTCTCTAGTAAAATTAATATCACTAGATTTTAGAATATATTTTCCGCTTAATGGAATATATTCTAGTGTTCCACATCTTAATTTAACTGGTTCTCCAACTTTAAGTAAATTTATTAATGGCAGACTTTTTTCTAACCCTATTTGAACAGTTGATAGATCAATAATTTGTCTCGCCATTATAGAATTTGCAAATTTATTTGATGAATCATTTCCACTATGAAATATATTATAAACTTCTCTAGTATCTAAATTTGAATCCATTTTAATTTCTGGATCTTTTGCAATAGCTCCAAATTTCAAACACACCTCATCTAATTTTTGTTCAAAAATTCTAAACAATTCGTCTTTTGGTTTAATCATATGATAAATATTTTTTGCTTCTACAGCAAATTTAGCATTTCCTGAATATTGATTTATTAATGAACCATATGAATAAAATCTTTTTCCATCTCCACATTTTGCAATAACTTCATCATTTTTTCTACTATCAGTTGCTAATTGGTAAATTGTAAATTCTTGATTTTTATTCATTCTTGTAGTTAAATTTTGAATATGTACTTTACCATCATATTGACAAAATCCTAAATTTGAACCTCCCTCAAATAATCCAAAATTATCATCTAAATATCTTATAGTATTATATAATGTAGTTGGAGGTAAAACTACTTGATCTATTACTTCAGAATTTTCTTTGTCTGTATCATAAATTAATTCACCACCAGCTTTAGATACTAATTCTTCAATTATTTGTTTTGGTGTTTTTTCTAAAAATACATCATTAACTAATGTTGACATTATTTTAAATGGTTTTCTACATACGGTTATTATATTAACTAAAGTTCTATCTTTCATAATACCTTCTGAAACTTTAGGTCTTATTTGAGCTTTTGAATCATGTTTTACATATTGTAATTCCATTTCTATATTTTCAAGAGGAATTTTTGAAGATTGTCTTCCTAATAATTTAATAGATAATTTTAATGGTTCTTTTCCCATAACATCTTCAAGAATTAAATCATTTGGATCTAAGGATATTGATATTCTTGCTATTTGATAAGCTGCATTAATAGTAGATACAAGTCTAATAGATCTTAAATCATTAGTATAATCCAAGTCTTTAATTTTTAATTGTATATCATACCCACTAGTAGGGGTTAAACTTCTTTTTTTCTCGGGCATTTATTCTTTCCTTTTACATTGTTTTTCCATTTTTTCTAAAAGAGTATAATATATTTTACATTCAGATAAGTGATCACGAGCAATTGCTTTAGCTATTTCCGGATCATCAGTATGTTCTTTTTCAATTTCAATTCCTTTTTTTAATTCATCTTGAGGAAAATGACTATCTGGAATATTGTTATGTTTTCCAATTTTTATACTATCATTAAGTTCCTCTTTTAATAGATTTAAATATTTATCAATAATTGTTTCATATTTTTCCATTTCAATATCTCCTCAAAGGTATTTATAATTTGTTCTAACAAAAAAATAAACAAAAAAAATTCTACGGAAAAATAGAGGTTAGAGAAAAATAATATCAAATCTCTAACCTCTATCTTGATCTTTAACCATTTAACTCTTTAAGAACTGATTGAATTTCAATAGGGATAACTAATACTTTTTCAGCTATATCATCTAACAATGATTTAATATTAACATTTTTTTCAATTGTGGAAAAGAATGATATAGCTAAAAACAGATTCCATGCATTTGTTGTTCCACCAGTTTCTTTCGCCATATCTGCAAGATAACCAGAAACTTCAATTTTTCTTCTCTTTCCAATTGTTTCTAACATATCAAAAACTGTGGTTAAGTGCTCTTCTGTAACAGGTGTATTAAAGTTATGATCAATAATTGCAAGAATATTTTCACTAAACAATTCAACATATTTTGAAATTGGACTTGAGAAAGAAGTTCTTGAATGTATATTATGAACCTGCCTTACTTTCGCAATTTTATTTTTAAAACCAAAACCAAAAAGTCTTGTATTTTCTTCTAATACACTAAATCCAAATAAAAATTCTCTAGCACCACTTCCGTCATATGTATTTTTAACAACAATTTGAGGATATACATCACCAACTCTTGGAATATTTGAACTATGTTGAATTAAAATTTCATTAGACATTCTTGTTCTTATTGGATTTAAATGAATATATTCTCTAAAAATTGGAGTTCCAACTTCAAGAATAGATTGTCTAATTTTATTATTCATTACTTCATTACCTTCAAATTGATATAATTCAGAAACATATCCTGAATATTTAAATTCTATATCTTCAACAGGAGGTTTTGTAAAGATTCCATAAATTGGTACATCTACAGAATCTTTACTCTGTAAATGTTTGTATATTACACTTCCAATAGAATCATCATACCTAAAACATTCATCGCCCAAATGGGTTAATCCCATCGCTTCCGCTCTGAGGGGAAAACTCAATGTATTTGACATCGTTATTATCTATTTCTCCTTCTTCAACAATTTTTAATTCAATGTCTGATCCTAATTTTTTAAGTTCTTTTTTAACTTTTTCAATTTTTTCATTAAAATCAGGTGTTTCTAAATTCATATTTGGAAAACATATGATTTCTATTTTTTGAAGAACTATAATTTTTTCTAAACCTAAAAAATTAACTATTCTATCTAAATTTCTTTGATCAATCATTCTATTTCTTCTATTCTTTTATAAATATAATAGAAACCTCTAATACTATATGTATGGACTCTTTGTCTTAATATATATTCTAACCAGATTTTTTTATATCGTTCTATATTTTCCTTTTTTTCTACGCCTATTGTTACTGGATGCCAAGCATACCACTTTTGCCACTCATTGTATAATCTGTGTTCTTTAGATTGTTGTGTTTCTCCATTTAACCATTCCATTTATTTAATCCTTTTAGCCAAAAATCTTAGATATAAATCTCTTCCGTCAAAATTATAATCTCTAATATCAATAATTTTAAATCTTTTTTCTAATTCAAAAAAGTGTTTTATTCTTTTTTCAGTCCAAATACTTGCATGTGGACAATATGGTTCATTTAATAGTTCAAATGTTGTAATAATATCTTCAGCTTCAAAATTTTTAGATTTTACATTTTCTGAAAGAATTCTTTCAGCTAAAATTTCATAGTTAGGAACAATTACGTCAACATATCCACCAATTCTTATTGTAGTAGATAAAATATATAAGAAATATAAAATCTTAACTTTTGGAACATGTTCCAAAAATCTATACATCGATATCCCATCAAATAGAATATGATATCTTTCTAAAAAATCATAAATATCCCAATTACTATAATATTTAGATTCTGTAAATGTTGAGCATTTTGTTATATTAAAAAAATTTTTATGAGCTTTAATAACTTCATTTATATGAATTGAATTCAAATACATTTGATCTAAATTTAGTAAAAAATCCATATTTTTATATAAATCATAACCCGGATATTCAATTGGTTCAATTTTTCCGCCAGCTATATTTAAAATTGATTGTCCATTACTCATTTAATATTTCTCCTTATCTAAATTTTATTAGTTTACTTTTGATTTACTAATTATTTCTTTAATTTTAGCAACTGCATCTACTACTTTATCTTTATCACTTTTAAGTATTTGATATTGATAAACACCATCTTCATTATAATAATTATCTTTAACTCTACAACAACCTAATAAAGTTAAAATAGTACTTTCTACCTCGTGTTTAGTTTCTATAGTTATTTTATTTTCAATAATTATCATATTAAATTCTCCTATAAAAATTCAATTACAATACTATCAAAGAAATTTTGAAAATAATAATTAAAATATCTTTCTTTATCAATATCATCCGTATCCATTACATTTATTAAAGTTTCAGATATTTCAAATTGTCCATATTGTTTTAAGAAAATATTATATTTTTCTTCTCCAGATGGTATACAATATAATTTTGCATTATTAGAACTTAAAACTTCATTTTTTATATTTTGTAAACTTACAAATGTTGAGTTTTTATTTGCGTAATTAATAAATAAAATCTTTTTATATATTTCATCAACTTCTTCGTATCTATGTGAAACACCCTTAATAGATATCTTGCTACCATCTGTTGCAATGAATTTTGTTCTGTCTAAAGAAATTATAAATACTGAGAAAATTGATTGTAAATCTATTGGAAGGTATATATCTGTTGTTTGTTTTAATGGTTTTAAAGACATAAAACCATCATATTGTCTTATTAGAATATCATCTTTAAATATTTTATTTCTTAAAATATATTCATCAATTAATGCTTCAGTTGTGGATCTTATTGTTGTTGTTAATTTTGGATTATCTCTCATTAATTTTCCAATTTGAATATTTCTTTTTAATTTATCATCTTTTTCAATATTGGAAATATCAATATTTAGACTTTTTAATATATTATAATGACAAGATGAAATATCATATGAGTAAACATTACTTAAAAATAATTTACAATTTTTATTTATATTCATATTTATCACTCATTAAAAATATTTTCTAGCCAAGTTAATTTTCCTCTCCCTCTACATTTATCACAGTCAGTCATTAACCTTGCTTCTTTTTTAGTATTACAGTTGAAATATACAAAAATACCTTCCATACATCCTGAACCTTTACATTTATTACATTTTATAAAACCATCATTTTCTTTTTTCATTGTAGTTTATGAAAATCATAAATTCTTGAATATAAATCTATCCATTCTATGTAAGAAGTTGGATATTCTTTATCAAATTTATATAATTGTGGACATGCAGAAATACCACCATCTGGAAATACCCATATAGCTTTTAGAGTTATACATCTTTTATTACAAGATTTACAACCAATTCCTCGATTCTCTTGAACTCCTGTAAATCTAAAATTCAATAATTCAGGACCAAAATAATGATATGATTCCTCCATAAATTTATAGTAATCAGAAAGATCTTCTTCAAAAAAATCTGAAAATACTTTAACTTTAATTTTTTTACTTAAAAAGTATTTTATAAAATCTGTTGTAACATAAGGATTTCTTTTTGAATATACACATTGAACATCACCATTAAATTTTACAGATATATTATTTCTGTCTTCATAAGTTCCAATATGAAGACAATCAATAAATTCTCTCCCTTTAAGATTATATCCATTGCTACATAATGTAGTTCTACAATTAAATTTTTTTGATAATTCTAAAATTTTTAAATAATCAGGATGAAGAGTTGGTTCTCCTCCGCTTAAATATACCTGAAGTGGTACTTTATAATTAAAAAAGTCTGAATAATATACAATTGAATCAAATGCTTTACTATAATCTAAATACTGTATCGGAGATTTTTCTTGAAAATCATTTAAGCAAAAATTACAATGTCTATTACATTCATTTGTAAGTAACAAACGAAGTTTTATTTCATGTGAATGAATTTGTTTATTAATCATATTTACCCTTTTGGGAGGGATATAATAATATATCCCTCCCTTCTTTAAGATTAAATTACATTAATTAAAACGTTATCAATTTTCAAAAGATGATTAATATCAATAACATCAACAGACTTCTTTATAAACCAGTCAACTGTACTTTCTTTTGTTGTAAATTGAGAACTGTGTTTAATAGCCTGTTTGTATAGAAGTTGTACTGCTTCTAAATCTACATTCTCCTGTAGTTTATTTCTAATTTCATCTACAATACCTTCATGATAAATAACATTAAATGAAGTTGCATCTTTCTTAATTTTAATTTTTTGATACGGAATAACTTTTCCGTCTACATTAGCACATAGAACCAAAATTAAACCAGCTTTTACTCCATAACTCTTAATAAAGATTTCATCGTTATACTGATGAAGAACTTCAAATGTATCATTTTTAAATACATTCATATAAACAGGAGGAAGATTTACTACAGGTCTTAGTGTTGGATTATAAAAACTTATAAGCTGCATAGCAGACTCATCTGTAGTACTTCCCTTCTGAATTTTAAAAATAATGCTATCTTTTGAATCAATATTGGAAACCTCAGCTTTAACTCTAGAAACATTATTGATTACTCCAGAATTTGATTCAAACCAATCATAAAAATTTGTTAACATAACTTTTGTAGCATCATCTGCTACTACTTCTTCAACTTCTTCTGTTACATTTTCTGATTCTGTAGAAGCGTCTTCTGTTGTAGTATTTACTACCTCTTCCATAACTGGAGGTGGTGCTACTGATCCATCATTTAGATTATTAATCATTTCCTGTAGATTCTCCTGCATGGTAAAACTCCTTTTTCTTTTTATACTAAAATACTGGTTCTACTGTTATTCTATTTTTTGATTTATGAACGTATATAATTCTATATCTAATATTTTCAATTTCAATTTTATCATTTATTTCACAAAAATTGTAACCTCCTATTAAATCTAAATTTATCCTATCTTTATTTAGATGAGTAATTCTATATTCAGTTCCCCTATACATAAAAGTTTTTCCAACTTCAATCATGTATAAATCCTTTACAACCATTTATTTTTAATTCCATCTTCTCTCCATTTAGAAACATCAATCGCAGCATATGATTCTAATGCTGCTCCTGCTAATACAAAGATTTTTACTAATTCTTCATATGTATCAACAGGAGAAGAACCTTGAATCAATTGTTCTTTAGATTCTAAAAGCCAAGATGGTGGTTTATCAGTCCATTTAGATACATAATATTTTTTAGCTTTATCTAAATATGAATCTAAAAACAGTAAAAATGATGCTAAATTAAGAGAGGGATTATTTTTATATTCACCAAAAATACTTTCTTGATAATCCCTCTCTTTTTCATATAACTTAATTACTTCTGATCGTGTCATTCTTTTTCAAAATCCTTTTCTAGATCAAGTGGATAAGTTTTAAGTTCTCCAGATTTTATTTTTTCAACTGTTTCTTCTAAATCTTTTGATTTTAAATCTCTCTGTTCTGGGGTTCCGTAGAATGAAATTTCATAAATAAGTGAAGTTAGAAATTCAAATAATGTATAATTAACATTTAGTTCTTCTGTTATACATTTAAATTCTGATGTATTATCTTCCTTTTTTATTCTAGTATTTTTTAAATATTCTCCATTTAAAAGTTTAATTGGAATATCTAAATAGTTTTTTAAAGCCCAAAAATCAATACCATAAGATTGTTCATCAGATAAACCGTTTATTGATGTAAAAATTTCGCAATTGTAATTCTTATTTTCTTGATCATATTTATCTAATTCTATGTACTTTTGAAAAGTTATTGTATGTATTTTTTTATCTGGATCAATACAACCTTCTTCTGGACACTTATGAAATTCTATTAGAAATGAATTAATAAATGGATCTAAAACTTTATATGATGAATAATTAATAAATAATTTAAAATAATCTCTTACAGTAAATCCTTCTTCAAGTTCTACTGTTTCACAAAGAACATGAAAAAGTTTTTCTTCTCGAAATCCCTTGTAATTAATTATTTCTGGAGTAATTTGTATAAATTTATATGATCCTTTTTTTAATTTTTTATTATACTTCCATTCTTTTTCTTCAATAAATCCGCCTTTTTTTAGAAATAGACTCATTTTACTCTCCACTCTTTAATAAATTCTCTATCTGAAAATTTATTATTAGTTCTTTGATTAATATAATCTTCTAGAATTTTTAAATCTTCAAGAAACAGTGCCCCAATATGCCACATTTCTATACTTTTTGCTGTAACTTTTTTATGTGTATAGTTAGGTCCATCCTTATAATTATAAATACATATTGGGGTAAAATTTAATTTAAATGTCCATTCCCAATCAACCTTATCTCCAGGATCATAAATACCATTTGGTCTTCCAAAAATAGAAACAAGTTCTTTATAAGTTAAACTTATATAACCTTTTAAAGATGTATTAGTTATATCATCACATTTTGTAAATTTAATCATTGTGAGATCCTAGGTGTCTATTAAATATTTCTGTACAACAATTCATAATTTCAACCTCAAAAGGTGCTTTAAATAATTTTAAAGTTTCATTATCTGTATAAACAATATTAGATAATATTTTAGATATTAACTTAAAAGCAACAGGATGATTTAATAATTCTAAATCTCCATATCTGCTTTTTAAAATCTTTAAATTATCATCTCTATCTAAACTTATACAGATCATTGCATTTTGAATATTATCTAAAAAACTATCAAAATGTTTCGAACTCATACATAATCTAAAGAAACAGTTTCTGACTTCTCATATTCTCTTTTTCTAATTGATACTGATCTCTGTCCAACACCTGGTTGAAATAATACAAGTCTGTCCCATTTAATTCTCTTACCAGGAATGGTATAATCATTTTCCCATTTTACATTTTCCAACCAAGCAGGCATCACACTATTTTTACTATTATAATAGGACAATTCAGTTGCTCTGGTTGCAAATCTTAACTTTGGGGTTAGATTATAAACATAATACTTTCTTAAATCAGCTAACTTTACAAGATTTTCCTGATTATGTTCGTAAACTGGATATTTTGAATCATTTTGAGGAACATCAATCTCAACCTGAAATGCTTTAACTTTAATTGATTTTCCCTTCTCAACTTCTTTATGAGGCCATTCTTCTGGTTTAGCAGTTTCAGGGAAATTAATCCCTTCTGATACCATCTTTTTAACTTCAGAATTATAATAAGCTGCTTCTTCAGTTAACCTATCAATTAGAGCTTTGGTCATAAAATAATACTGTCCAAAGAAACTTGTCCATCTATTTGGATGAGAAAAATTCTTAAATACAATATGATTTCCTTGAAGAATTTTACTTTCAGTTAGAAACTTATTTTCTTTTGCATCTGGCATGAATTCAATCTTTTCCCAACCTTTATACCAGTTACCAGAAAAATCTGTTAATGAGAAATTTCTAAAATCTCCTACAGTATTACTATTAATAACATTCATATCTTTAATTCTAAGAGAAAAGATAAATGTTTCTTTATTTGCAGTTAAACCTAAAATATTACCATGTCTATTTTTAGAAGAAACAACCATTTGACCTTCTTTATGACCAGTTGCTCTAATTCCCTTATAAGTTGGGAGATTAATTACTGCATTTCTATCAGCTAGTTCATATAGAAAACAGGCTAAATCTAAATCTGTTCCAATAAATACTCCATCATCAGAGTATGCAGGACCAGGTTTTCTTGAAAATAAATCATATTTCCACCAACTAGTTACTTCTGGAATAATTTCTTTTAGATCTTTTGATCTATCAAGAATATCAATCATAACTGGATTTTCTAAAATATTTTTAATCGTGGTTGCTACTTTCTTTGGTGCTGTCTCATCTTTCGTTCTCCTTTTAAGTAAGTTTTTATAAATAATTAAAATTATTTTCTTCTCACCATGACTCTATTCCTACTTCATAATCATAACTTGATCCGTCCATAAAATTTCCTTTCTTTTTTTTATTCAAAATTTTCTTCTTTATTTGATGTAATTCTATTATAAAATTTTCCTATTAAAGGAGGCATAAATTCGCCAAATTTAGATTCTTCAGTTTTGTTACTTGTATATCTCCAATTAATTAAAACACAATCATGAAAAAATACTGCTTCTTCTATTGTTTCAAATCTTATATTTAATTCAAATGGTTTTAATTTTTTAACTTTTGGTGCATCATCTGTAATTTTAAATGTCATCATTTTTTAAATATGCTATCCTTATTCTTTTAGAGTTTTTTGTTATTTTTTTTAGTTCTTTTATTTTATCTTTACAAATAGAAATTTTTTGCGAAATTAATTTTAATACTTCTGATTTAGCTTTCTCTTCTGAATCAACTAAATCTTTATCTTTAACCCATAACAGAAAAAATGTATTATCTTTATAAATAAATATTGAAATACTATTCTTTTTTCGTTTATTTATCATACCTACTACACATTGAAAAATTTCAAATTTTTCATGATCTATAATAAAAGCTACATCTCCTGTTTTTCTCATTTTTAGATTTTCCTATAAAAAGTATGTACCTCTAAAACCTTTTTCCACACCTTTCCATGCTGTTGCAATTGCATTAGAAGTATGAAGAGATTCCTCATGACTACACTTTACAATATAATCATAAATAAATTCTTCTTTATTTAAAGCATTACAAATTCTTCTAATACTATCTTCAACAAATTGAGGATTTTCTCCTGCAACTTTTGCTACCATCTGTTCATCCATCCTTCGTAATATTGGATAAACTTTATTTGAAACTGCATTTTCAATTAATTCAATTAAAGTTTCTAACCAAATAACATTTTCAGGTTTAACTTCAACAAGTAAATCACAAAAACTTCTTTGAGCATGCGGAAAACCATAAGAACCATTTTCTTTTAAATGATCACATAATGAGGCTGAGCATGGACAATAACTTTGATACTGAACCCTTACCTTTTGAAAGAATCTAAATTCATCATGATCTAATTTTCCTGAAAATCCACATCTATAAAACTGAGGAAAAACCATATTAGATTTTGGAGCTCTTTTATTTATTGGTAAATCAAATTCAAATTTAATTACACTATGTTCTGAATTTGTTTCTACGGCTGTTTTAAATTCTTCTAAAATCTTATAAATAATATTATGTTTTAATGGTTTATCTAAATACTCAATGAGTGTGCGGAGAAGCATACTCATACTAATTCCTTTAATATTGTTTCTTAGATCAGTTGACATTTCAACGTTTGCAATAAGAGAATGAGTTCCCCCATATAAACTATCCAATAGAAATGGAACTTTAACGTTTTCAACTCCAACCTGATTAATGTATAATTCAAATGGCGGTTTTAATGAATGTTGAATATCTGGTAGTTCATTCATTTAAAAATTTCTCCTTTTGTGGTACCTGTTTTATTATAAAATTTTCTCTTCTTTTTCTTACAAAGAATTCCATTTGCAACCCAAGTTATATCTTCTAGAACTAATCTTGAAAAACCTTTTTCTTTTACTATATAATAAAATCCTCTAAAGTTTTGAATTAAAACTTCATTGTTATTTTCACATATAGTTTTATACTCTCCAATTATAGAAGATATATTATAATGAGGATGTAATTCTTCAAGTTTTTCTAAAGTTGTCATTAAATTTATCCTTTTTCTTTTTCACATTTATCACAAAGAGTTCTTAACCATGACCCTTTCCTTAATAATACATTTTCTTTACTTCCACATTTTTCGCATGTTTTAGAAGCTTCAGATTCTGCTTCATTAATTACATCACAAATTTCTTTATAATTTGCTTCTTTAATTGGAGTTAGATAAAATCTGAGTCCTCCAAATTTTTCTTTAACTTGAATTGCTTCAATAGTTGAATCAATTTCTGAAATTTTTCTACTAAGATTATAAATTATATCGAACCAACCATCTCCACAAGTAAATCCATAAGACATGCATGTTTCTCTTTTTGGAAGATTGTGTTGTCTATATAAGTTTGGAAAATCATTAAATAATTTGTTTTCGAGTTCTTTTCTCATACTTTTTCCCTATATTCCCAACTCCAAAATGGCCGCCACCAGTTTTGTATATGATCGGGTTTATGAAGTGTTCCCTTTCTCATAACTGTTTTTAACCATACTTTAATTTCTCTTTTATCTTCCGTTACCCCAACAACTACAGGTTCCAAAGCAAAATATTCATGCCATTCTTTTAATCTCTCTTCTTCTAATTTTTCTCTTCTTCTCTTTTCTTCTTTAGTAAAACCATTTATCCATTTCATAAAAAACCTCTAAAAAGTTTGGGGGATATAAATATCCCCCCTTCTTTATTTATCCATATCTAACCCTGTTATTAATAGATAATTCTTTAACAAATTAACTGTTTCAGGTATTTTAGAAATTTCTGATTCATCTTTTAAGTAAGTTGAATCAATAATACTTTTAATATATTGATTTTTTAAATCTATACAATCAGATTTTGTTGTAATTGATTCTGTTAAATTTTTAAGTGCACCATGTCCAATTAAACAATTAATTTCCATCTCTCCAAGTCTTTGACCTCCAGATTGTTTTCTTCCCGCTGGCGGTTGAAGAGTCTTTCTATTATACATAGAAATCGATCTAAAAGCTAATTTGTGTTCTGCTATATGAACCATTCTGAAAAAATACATATAACCAACACATATAGGATTCAGAATAAAATCATTTGAATTAAAATCAAAAAGTTTATACTCAGCTTCAGTATTTGTATATTTCATAGCCTTTAGAACCATATCATAAGAGGAAGATTCAAATGGCGGCTCTATTAAAGATAAATTATTAATAAATTCTTTATTTATTTCTATATCTTTTAATTGAGATTTAAACTGTTTATAATACCATCTATCTTTAGTATTATCTATAATTTTAATATAATCTAATAGATATTTCTCAATTTTAGAATTTTTACTTATTATAAAATCTCCAGTAACTTCTTCATTATACATCTTTAACAAATTAATTTTAAGATCATTTAAAGACATAGCTAGATTTGTTTCAAAAACTTGTCCAACATTCATTCTAGAAATAATACCCAATGGATTAATACATATATCTACATTTCTTCCATCTTCCATTTTTGGCATCTCATTATGTGGTAAAATTTTTGAAATAACTCCTTTATTTCCATGTCTATTCCCTATTTTATCACCAACTTCAATATTTCTTAAATAGAGAGAAGTCATCTCAACATAGATTCCATTTATTTCTTTACCTTTTATCTTATATTTTCCAGAATGAGAAAACTTATCTAAGTTGTTATCTCTAATAAATTGTAAAGCTTTAATTTTTGGTAATTTTTCATAAATTATATTTTGAATTCTTTTTTCTTCATCAATTTGTTTTTGTTGGGTGCTTTCCACCCAATTTACATATTGTTGAATTTCAGTATTATATTTATTTACAAAAACATTTACATCAGTTATAAATAAATTTCTTTTTGCTAACAATGGAATTTCTTCTTTAAATATTGAATTAAAATCCATTGGGTTACCAGGCATCTCTTTCAAAATAGCATATGGATTACCATAAGCTATAAAATCATATTTTTTCTTAGGATTTTTTTCATCTTGAATATTATAAGGTTTTGGTAATGGTTTATATTTATCTTTTTCTAATGATAATAGAATTTTTGATTCAGGAATAACAAATGATAAATCTTTTGTATGTACTGAAGTGAATGTATTTTCTTTAATTAACCTATCAGAAATAATAATTCCATCTTCATAATTATATCCATCTTTTGGCATAATTGCAGTTAATAAATTCTTACCGATATTTATTTCACCATTTTTACAGAAATTACTTTCTGCAATTATATCTCCAGCTTTTACTTTAGTTCCTTCAGATACATAAACTTCCATAACATCTAAGTTTTCAACATAAATTCTTCTTAACCCAACATTAATTAAATCAAAATCTCCATCATCATACACTATCATTACATAATCTGAATCAACATGAATTACTTCACCATTCTTTTTAGCTCTTTTAATAAATTGTGTGTAATCTGTATATAATCCTTCACACCCAGTTTTAATCATTGGTTGATCAAAATTAAATAACATAATCGCCTGTCTCATCTGAGATGAAGCCATTTGTAATCTTGTTTGATCATCATTTTTTAAAAATGGAACCATTGTAACTGGAATTGAAATTGGTTGATCAGTTTTTGCTATATCTGTAAATTTTAAATTTTCATCTAAATCTACATTAGGAATAAGACTTTGTAAAATACCACAGTTTTCTCTATCTGGAGTATCTACTGGACATAATCTTCCAAACATAGATGGTTGAATATCTCTTAAATAATAGGGCACATTCTCCCTACTAAAACCTCCAGGTCCTACAAGACTTGTTCTTGATAACATAGTTAATTCTTCAATAGGATTGATAGAAAAATCAAATTGAATAATATTAGATACGTTACAATCCGATAATATTTGACTCGAATTAATTCCAAATTTTGCTTGTTTTGAAGTTCTATTTGCCATACATAAATCAAAAATTACTTTAGAAATCTTTCCTAAAATAACATATTCAAAACATCTAACTCTTTTATTTATAAAATCTGTATCGTCAATATCTTTAATTTTTAAAACTTCTATTAAATCACCAAGAACAGTTCCTGTTGTAAAGAATCTTGCTGACATTAAATCTGTTTTTAAAATTAAATCCAGACCATACATTAAATCTTCGCCCTTAATTCTATAATCAAATGACGAATAATATTTACCTGTTTCTTTAATAAAATCATCTCTTGTACTATCTTCTGAAGTTTTATAAAAATCTTTTAAATCAAATAATAATTTTTCATAAATTGATAATGTTGAAATATTTTCTTCATTGATATCAATATTTTTAAAGTCAAATATTTCCCCAATTTTTTCATAACCAAAATATGAAAACATGACTAGAGAAAGAGGAACTTTCTTTCCAAATATTGAAATATAAACATATGGAAATTCTTTTTCCTCAAAAACCATTAAAGATGTAACATTTGTTCTCATTTTAACGGTTTTTCCTCTAGTCACAAATGGTATATCAAATAATTGAAATAATGGAATCTTTTTCCTTCCACCAATTACTAAATAATTACCATCTACTAATTTAGGTAGTAACATTGATAAATCAATTTCAGATTTACCTTTTTCTAATTTAATAACTAAATTTCTTTTTAAAGTTCTATATAATTCTCCAGATAAAAACTTTGGTTCTTTAATTCCAAAATCTGTGATAGTAAATCCTAGTTCTTCAGCAGGTTTTAGAATTTCTCTAATGGTAGATTCTAAATTTTCGTATTCAGATTGTCTTAGAGTAAAAATGTTTCTTTCTTTATTGACACTATAACTAGGATTTATAAATTTCAATTTGTTAATCTCCTATATATCTTATTAGAAATTTCAATTAAAGTTTTATCATTTAAATCACTTAACCAGTTAAAATCCATTTTTTTCTTTATCCAATGATAATCAAAATCATTATGCTCTAAAATTTCTACATTTTTTCTTAAAAATTTAAATAATTTTTTTCTGCAGAATGTTCTTTCATCTCTAATTCTAGAAAGTTCTATTATATTGCTTCTTATTTCTTCTAGACTCATAACTTTGTTATTGTTTCCTCTTGTGAATTATCCAGTACTATTATTTTTAAAGTTTCATATTCTTCCTTTGACAAATCATCTATATTTATATTTCCATCTGCTATATAAAAATCTTTAAGGAAATTAGATTTATTGTTTTTTATAACTACCTCTCCACACTTACATCTATAAATAATACTATCAACAAATCCAGATTGATATACTCTATTATATTCAACCAAAAATGGATATGAATTATGATTATTTACAACTGCTAATTTTTTTGAAATTGAAATATCTTTAAAATGAATTTGAATACTTCCAATATTCTCTTTGCATATTGTACACATAAGTGTTGATTTCATAAATTTCTTATAAAAACAAACTTTTAAATTTTGTTTTCATTTTTTCAAATTCAGATATTAAAATATTCTTCTCAGAATTTTTTAACTCTCTTAATGAAATATCTTTGCTAAAACTTATTGTTAAAAGATCTTCCATAATAATACAAATTAAAAAATCTTTAAATTCTGCATTAGTAGGAGATGATCTATCAATATTTATACCTTCCGCCTCGCCATCTGAATCTGTTCTAGATGTTATTATTAAAAAATTTCCTGATTTTCCCGTTACTACTCTATAACTATCAACATTAATTTTAAACATTTTAATCTCCTTATAAATCTCCACCACAAATCATTCTGTCAAAAATTCCACTATATTGACCCGATTTTTGTAGACCTTTAATTATCTGTCTTTTTGGATTTGAGAAACCAAGACCTAGTAACCAACTAGATTTTTCTGGAACTGATTGAATACTATAATAGATTGGAACTATCTTATCCCTTTCTACAATTAATCTCCAGAGAGTTTCTTCGCCATTATAAAAACTCCACATCATTTGAGAAATTAAACATTCAAAATGAACATGATGAATATCTCTACTTCTGTTATAAATTTCATAAGACTCATCAACTAATTCCTTAAATGTTTTTCCTTTTGTCTGATGAAATAATCTAGAAGCAAGAGTCAAATCTCCACTAATATCCTTCTGTTTTGATCCATCCTCATCTTCATTTTCTTCTTCATTCTTTCCTAATTTTGCAACACCAGAATTATGAAATACACGAAGAATTAACTGAGTGTTTGTTTCGCCTAATGATTGTGCAGCAATTACTCCAACAAATCTGCTATGAATATATTTAAATAAATCTCCATAACATTTATGACAAATTTGTTCACTTTTACAAAATATTGGACTTCTTAATTTTATAGTTTTACCAATTAAACTTTTTCTATTTTCTTTTGTAATTCTTTCTAATTCATTATTTTCTTCATTTAAAAAATATCTTTCTAATAACATCTTCGATTTTTTATCATCATATACATATACATCTAAATAATCTGTTGTATGACAATCTTCTAAGTCTTCGCTTAATTCAAGATTGGTTCCGGTAAATAATAATTTTCTAGAAAGATATCCCGAAGTACCTGTATTTAATGCAACATCAAGAAGTCCTTTTCTACAACCATAAGTTGAGTTAAAAAATTCTTCTTGACTTAAACCTTCTAATAAACTATGTTTAATTGGTGTTTCTTTAATCATACCATTAAAGTCTGAAACATATCCTCTTGAGAATACAATTTGTTTAGCTTGCTCCCAACTACCTCTTGCTCCAGATTCAATTAGATATGAATATTTAAAGTTTTCTTTTAAAAAGTCTTCTGTTTCTTTTGAATTTAATCTCATTAATTGCTCGATAACAGTTCCATCTTTATAAATCAAATCTCTAACTTTTCCAGAATTTTTAATTCCAAATGATTGTAATGATAGAGATGGTCCAAAGATAGTTGAATATTTAAATCCCATTGCTTTAATTCTATCCAGAGTTTTTGCTGTATCATCTTCGCTATACTTTTCTTTTATATCATTTAAAATTCTTAAAAGTTCTTTTTTTCCGACTGGATAATTAATTAAAGGGTATGACTCTGGAAAACAATCATTTAAAATCTTTATACTTTCTGGAACTTTTTCATTTTTACATTCTACTAATTCTTGTAATTTTGGAAATTGATTCGTGCTAAGAGTATATATTCCTAAAACAATATCCTGACTTGGAACAGAAGATAATTCCATATTTGCAGGATTTGTAAAATTTTTCGTAATTATAATTTTATCTAAAATTTCTTCTTTTGTTTCATCTGAAATTGGTATATAAACTGCCATCTGGTCCCCGTCAAAATCAGCATTAAAACCAGAACATGCAAGAGGGTGTAATTTAATAACATTATCTGTAGATATTTTAACTTTAAATCCCAACATACTTAATCTATGTAATGATGGTTGTCTATTTAAAATACACAACTCATTTTTAGATAGTTCTTGACATACAGTAAATAATACAGGATTTTTTAATGAAATACAATCGTCAATATAATCGATAGCTTCATTTAGAAATTTAAATTTACCCAACTCAATCAACTTTTTGGAAATTTGTAATTTAAATAATTCTAAAAACATAACATATGGTAATGAACATTCATCAATATTAAGTTCTGGATCTGGTATAATAACTGCTCTTCCAGAAAAGTCAATTCTTTTTCCTAAGATATTTGATCTAATTAAACCTTCTTTTTTAGATAGTTTTTCAATAATATGATCATATAACTCAATTGCATCTTTTTGTAACTGTTTAAAATATGAATAAAATAATGTTTTATCTCTATTAATATCAATAATTGTATCTTTCATAGATTCTTTTTTTGTTAAAATTT
>Ga0172381_10000100_pt1 | contig 95073 bp, 96 predicted proteins | sample Leawel6488metaG_FD_119754 | JGI IMG/M metagenome (GOLD analysis project Ga0172381, IMG submission 119754) | Leachate microbial communities from a municipal landfill in Southern Ontario, Canada - Leachate well 64-88 metaG | ecosystem: Engineered > Solid waste > Landfill > Unclassified | place...
CACTTTCTATACTAAAGATTTTATATAACCATTTTGTTTTTATTTCTTGTCTCTCACAGATTTCTCTGATTTTTGTTTGTTCTTCTTTGGTAAATTTATTAATCATTTTAAGTGATTTTAGAGTGATTGAATCTTCATAGATTTTCTTCTCTTCAATCATTTGATACTTTCTAAGAGATTCTATTTTAACTTGTTCTTTTGCTACTTTTTGTTGGTATTCAATTGGAAAACTTGGTGCAAAAACATTGTTAAATAGAGATAACAAGAACATTATTAAATAGTTTTTCATGTTAAGAAATTTCGTTAATACTATGGATTTGTTATTCTAAATCCGATTGTAGTTTACGTAATTCCCTTTGATTGGTTACTTTTTGACTTATAAACTAACTTTACCGCTTCTGTTTCTATGTTTTGATTATAGCTTTATTAGTATCTTTTTGATTTGATACTATTACGAAGACACCATCGTGAAGGTAGCAGTATTGTCTTCAGACCGAGACTAATAATCTCAGTCTAATTCGTGATTGGCTAACACAACAATATCCCTATTATTGATGTATCAGGTATTTAGCTCTTTCAAATTTGTCAATAATTGACTCTTTTAATAGAGTTTCATATAAATTTTGTATTATTCTAATTTTTTTAGAATTAATATAATAAATTGGTCTTTTCTTGATTTGTTTCTCTTGAGTTATTATTGAACCAATTGTTTCATATTCGGTAGCTACAGGTAGTAATAGTTTAGCATTCTCAACTAATATTGTAAGTCTTGAATCTTTTTTTACCTTTAAAAATTCTGAGTATAGATAATCAATTACATTTTTTATTTTGTAATGAATTATATACTCAAGATATTGGTTATAGACTGGAGTATACTCTTTATCTCCTTGTCTAAAATTTGATAATCTTTCAGGTATTTCAGTAATAGATAGTTCACTTATATGTATAGATTTATAAGTAAAGAACCAATACTTTCTAAATATTATTACTCCATTATTTTTTACAAAGATATATTTGTACTCTGGAAATAGTGTTTTTAGTATTTCTTTAAGTTTTTTTCTTCGTAATTTGTTAATTTTAAATATAGAATTCATTTATTCATTCTTTTGACTTTTTAATTGTTTGAAAAATTTGTTTTATTCAACAATCCTTCGTCTTTGTTGAATGAAATAGGATTAAATTAATAAATTAATAAGTTCTTTCATTGTTAAGAACTCGTTATTAAATATATATGAAAGAATATAGTATGATACTATATAAGATATAGCTAAGGATATAAATATAAAAAATCCTTTTGTTAATACTAATCTCCAATCGTCAGTACTTTTCTTCATTCGTTTTATTACCAAAAATACGGATAACCCCATACATAGTATGCTTAGAACTTTAATTAAAGTATCGTTTCTTATTCTTTTAACTATAAACTTCTCATTTCCAAGTCCATACTTTTGAAGTATTATTTCTTGTGTTGTTGGAAGATATTCTTTTTCTACTATTGGTTCTTTTTCTAAACTCTTTAACACAATAAGTTTATGTTTATTAACTTCAATAGTAGATTCAAGAGCTTCCATAAATTTTGCATTTGTCTCTAATTTATATGGTCCAATATTTTTAGCAGTTACATTAATATTAACTGATTTAGTAGAATCAGTAACTTGATATTTAGTTCTACTATTATTAGGATACATAAAAGACGATAAAATAAATGCAAAAATAATTGTTGCAATTGAATATATGATTTTTTTCATTATATATTAATAGATAATTTGATTTATATTAATATTGTTCTTTATCAAGTACTCTTTTTATATAAGAAACTGCTGCATCTGAAGTTTTTGCAATTTCTCTAGCTAATGAGAGTTCGATTTCACTAAGTCTTTTCCATTCTTTAATAGCTTCATTTCTATCATAGAAGTATTTAGAAGAATTTCCTTCTAAGTTAGCTAATGGTATATCAAAACCTGATGTTCCATTAATATGTACATACCCTGGTTTTGATCTTGCATCAATTTCTAAAACTTGGATATCTTCCATAGTATATCCTGTTAAAGATTCTACTGCAATAAGTTCTTTACGTTCTTTACGTTTTAAAGAATCTTCTTTATCTTTAACTAAATAGACACCTATTCGATATACCATACCTCCATTGCGACCGAGTTGGGTATAAAATTTAGCAAGATCATCTTTTTCTCTTGCCATACTAGGTTTTTTTTCTTCATTTAAAAGACATTCTTTTTTTGAATTATCTTTATTATACTCATCTCCTATTAATAAGAGATCATCTTTTTCTTTTTCTGACATTTTATTTTGATTTTTGATTAATTAATATTCTATTTATTATTGAATACCAGATCATTTTAAGTGTTATAATAATCCACTTTTTAAATCCATTTTTAGTCTTTTCTTTCTGATCACCAATACTAAACTTCTTTGACTGAAGATTTAAATTTTTGATTAATTTTGGATTAGTTACTACGATATAAGGAAATATAGCAGTATCACGTTCTTTTTCATAGTCTGTATAGTCACTAGGTATTTGTAACCATACATTTGTAAATGGAGATCTAGCATTTCCCCATTCTCCTTTTTTACAACTTTTTTTATCTGTTGTCCAGTATTTTTTAAAAGGTTTCCAGAAAACAATTTCTTTATTATCTATTTCTGTTATAGGATACTCTTTTGAAGATACAGAGTACACTAATTTAATTCCACCTATTTCTAAGTCTGTTACTGGTACTCCTAATACAATACTAGGAGATCTTACAGATTGTAGTGTGTATTTTGTCATTTTACTATGTTTTTGAGTTTTTGAATATTTAAATCCAATTATATTTTTTAGCTTTTTATTATATTTTAATGGCCATAATATATTGTATTTTATTGGATTAAATATAGTTTTGTAATATAATCTGCAAATTAATGGATATTTCTGTAATATATAAAATATTTTTGAGTGTGTTAATATATTATATATTTCTCTATCTGTAATTTTTTTAATTGGTCTTATACAGAATATATTTAATAATTTATTTATTATTTTTTTTATCATAAAAAGTAAGTAGTAAAATACCACATTGTTATAAGTCAAATTCACTTCAGTTCGAAAACACTAAATTTACGATTTAGTTATGATTCATTATTTAACTTATTACTTATATAGTTTAGTAAAGTATAGACTTTATTAAAATCTGATATATTTGTGAGATATACTCTACTACTTACTATAATGTGATAGTTTATATTCTTTATAGAATGTTTATTGTATTTTAGTGTATATTTTGTTATTATTAGACCATTAGTATTTTTCAACCTAATCCCTTTCTAATAACTACATACATACTTATACATTTATATGCAAAATTACTCTCAAATGAATTTTTATTCAGTCTATGGTATTAGACTAACAGAGCTTATATGATGCGTAAGACTCACGCCCATTATAATTAGAATTAATTTTACTTTTCCAGAGTAAAACCTATTGTATATTAAATGTACCACGACCATATTTCAATTTGAAATCCAGTATGGCTTACTTTCGCCGTTTATGTCATTTTGGTTCTCTTACGACTTTTACGCCCAGGTAAGATATAATATTTAAATAATAGAATCTAATATCTAACGTCAGTATGTAAAAATAATTATTTAAAAAGATTCAGATGTTCCTTCTGGGAATCAACTTATTATACAAGTTTCATTCAATTTGGACTTGAGGACTTTATATAACTCTTACATCATTTCATTATTATGTTAGTTGGACTTAGCACAATGTCAGCTAGTTTTTTCCATAATAACTTTCTATCAACCTTATCTTATTGGATTGTATATACTTATAATATCGAATTCTTTCAGGTTCCCTAAGTTTTTATACAAAAGGATTACTGTTCTTAATAATATTAACCTAAAGGTATAGTGTCAATCGCAGATCACCTAATTATAAGTCATAGCTTATAAGATTAAGTAGATGGGCTAATATTATTTAGGAATTAGTCAATCCCCACTACTTGTTTCTTAAATAATAGCGAGACAAGCTATATCTAAAATTTATATTTATCTAAATATGTCGATAAATACTTTAGAGATATGTTTTACTCTAAATAGTAGTCCGATAAGGCCTTTTCCATCACTCCTCTCTATCGGTTTTCTTCGACAACCTTAGTAAAGTACAATTTCGGGAATTTCACCCTATCGTTGTCATAATGTTATATATAGAAGATAATTTTAAAATATAAAATAGATAAACTTGGAGCTATAAAGTTAAACTTTATAAGAGATCTTCCGGATCTCAAATAATATTAGATACCTAATCTAGTTTTATAATCACCTGTGATCAACTATATTGATTAGAGTGAAGAATATTAATACTCCAAGCCTATTTTATATTTTACTTGTACCGTTTAGATCTTTTATAGGTACTAGTTTTGAATTATAAATATTATAAATAATAATACCCCAAATTTGTATAATCAAAGTATTACTATAGTATTATATAGCTACTAATTATTTATAACATCGTTCTATAATACTTTACCGTCCAATTTAAAATTTTTGAATTCTTTCGTAACTATCCCTTGGAAATTCTGATTTCCAAATTATTACTTTTGAGATAGGTATAGATAATTTTTTGATAAAATTGTTGATAATATCTAGTACTTCTCTACTATCTGTTAATTCTGCATTTTCAACTTGGTCATAATCTATATTTATTAACAGATATGGATTTTCATTTGGAATTAAAGATTTATATAGTACACATTCTGAAATAAAAGGAATATGTCTTAATACTTCTTCTATTCTTTTAGATTGTGTATTATAATCAGATGTTCTGCATATAAAGTATATATTTCCATCTTTATCTTTTATTCCTAAATCGTCTAATGAAATATCTAATGGAGTATTAAATTTTATAAGTATTCTATGTAGAATTATAATATTATCAATTACTGTAACATTTCCAGTAATTGATTTTCCAACTGATTCTAATTTAAAATTAGATGGATCAGAATAAGTTGCTATTCCACAAGTTTCTACTGTTCCGTAAGTTACAGTATATGGAAAATTTATTTTCTTTAAAAGTTTTTCCATATACAATCCTATAGAAGAATTAAGAATTATTAATTTCTCTATATTAGGAAATAGTATAGATAATCTCTCTTTTATAATAAGATTATTTATAGATGGAATATTCTTCTGTGTAAATGGAAAATAGTATAGAAATTTCCATAATGATCTTAAATATTCTTTAGTTTTAAATGGTTCAGATTTTACAAAGTTAAAGTACAATTGAAGAAATCTATATGCATTTAATATTATAACTGGTGGTTTATACTTTTCAATATTATATTGTATATTGTAATGTGATATAATACTTGAATTAATTATAATTCTTGTATTACTAATTAATGGTAGTAATAATCCAATTACATAATTATATGTGAAAGTTGGATAAGAAAGATATTCAGTTTTTGATTCGAATATTTCTTTGTTTTTTAATTCCTTTAATAAGATAAGTATTTCACTGAATGAAATTTTAATCTTTTTTAAATCATTAGGGGAATATATTATTATATCAGGTCCTATTCTCTTCATTTGGAAGTTTTTAATAATCATTCTGTATATTTGTCGAATACTTATTTTATCTTTTACTTCTTTAGGAATTAGAGTTTGTTCTGTATTATAAGATCTAAGGTATTTAGTAGGTATAACAATACCTCTAAATTTTAAAGATTTTATTTCTTCATCTTTTAAATCTGTTATTAAAATATTACAATTACTAACAGATAAAATATGTGATATTCTTGAATGTGATTGTAATGAAGGTATAAGAATTATAGTACTATTATTAAATATACTACCTAAAAATGCTATTATCCATTCTATAGAATTACTAGCACATATTGCTATATTGTTTTTTTCGAAGTTAGTATTAGTATAGTTATCATAGTTATTTAATTCTATTGATAACATAGTAGCACTTTTTATTAAATCATTATATTTAATTGATTTTTCTTCTTGAACTGCTGCTATATCATTCCAGAAATTTCTGATATTTATTATTAGATATTTTACTAGTTTTTTCATTATAGTCTTGATTTTTCAAATTCTTTGATTATTTGAATATTTTTTCGAATTTCAGAATCTACACATCCAAGTTGTCTTGTAACTTTAAATGTTTCACAAGATTCTGATATTGTTATAGTATATTCCTTTAAATGGTCGTTTTTTTCTTCAATATTTTCTATAACTAAAGACATTGTTGATTTTTTGTCTTCTGTATTATTGATTAAAAATATTGAATTAGGATGAGATTCTATGAAGATTATTATTTCTTCTTTACACTCGTTAAGACGAGCATATTTACATGCTGTTCCAATAGTTTCTCCTTGTATAAACTTTTCAAGTTCTATATCGAAGAAATATTCTAATAATTTTAAACTATCTTTTGATATATATTTCATATTTTTATTTGTATTTTTGTTGATATTGAACAAGTTTTATATCTCGGACAGATATCACTATTCAAATATCTATTAATATCTATGTAATTTCCAAATACATCTTTTTGATTTAAAAGTATTGGACTTACGTTACTTTCTAAGTATAAAGACCCTTCTTTAATATTATATACTTTATCTTGATAATCTGATAAAAATAGTATATAATATATTGGATTTCCTACGTATTCTCCAAGGAGATTTCTATATCTTTCAAGTTCAAGTCGAATAAACCCTTGCTGCATTTCTCTTTGTGAAAGTGCCCATTGGTTCCATTCAATATATCCAAAATTATGATCTTGAAATAAAGGAAGTAAAAGATTTTTTATTTGATTATTTACTTCTCTTTGTCTACTTTCGATTTCTTCTATCATTGAATAATAAAATTCTCTTGTAGTTAATCTTATATCTGTTCTTGAAGATATTTCTTTAGATTTAATTAAATATCTTTTGTTTAATTTTAGTGATAGAATTATTTTTGATAATTGAATTATTCTTGATATCACTGTAATTTCTTTTTTTTCCATAGTCGTAGTATTTTAAAGTTAATAAAAAGATAGAGAATTACTTATATTCAATTATATTGATATGTTCATTCTCTATCAAAATTAAATCACTATAAGACTTAATTTATTTCTTATTCTTCTCTTTAGCTTTAGCATCAGCTAATTTCTTAGCTTCAAATTCTGCATCTGCTTTAGCTTTAATATCTGCTAAGTAAGCTTTTGTTTCTTCTAATTCTTTAAGCTTGTCACTTTTCTTAATAGTTGATATGACAAAGTTTAACATTTCAGCTCTTCCTCCAGCACTATTTGGACATTTATGCCATTTTTTGTTTAATGGTAAATATTGACTTGCAAATTCATTTACTCTTTCTGGAAAAGTTTTATAATCCTTTTCAAGAAGAAAATCTTCTATAATAGCCTTTATTCGATTAGTATCCTTTTCTTTAGCTACTATATTATATTTTTTTTGAATATCAGTCAATTCTTCTTTTTCCTTGGTGCCATTTTCTTGAGATGTTACAGTTGTAACAGTTTCTGAAGGAGTAACAATTTGTTGACCATTTTGGGTCTCCTTTGTAACAGATATGGGTTGGTTTGTGATAACATTTTTCTCTTCCCCCAGTTTGGAGTCTCCTTCTTTATTCTCTATAGTTTTCACAACATCCTCTGTAACCACATTCTTTACATCCTCTTTCTTTATAGAAGAGGTAGTAGGTACAGAATCTTCCCCCGTTACACCAGTAGCCTTTCCATTATCAACAATCTTTACATCTTTTACTACTTCCGCAGTTTTGTTCTCCGTTGTAAGAACGATATTCTGTCCAGTTTTTTCTACAGAAGTAACTTTTGACTCCCCCGATTTACCATCTTTTGTATCTATTTTTGTATTCGCAGATGGTACAGTAGGAGTAACTGTTGATATAGTATCCCCAGCAGGTTTGTTTTGTACATTGTTCTGCCCAGCATTCTTCCCAGTAGCAGTTTGTTGTGTTGCAGTTTGAGATGCAGGGCCTTTGTCTTCCCCCGGTTTATCGGTATTTGCATTCTTTTTTGAAAAAGAAGAGATCTTTACATTCTGTACATTTGAAGATACAACAGCTGAAGAGTTTGTATTCTGGGTTTGCTTTGTAGATTGCTTCCCATTTTTCTCTTCCCCCAATTTACCACCTTTCTTCTCTGATGAGTCTTCTGCCTTTGGTGTACCAGAGGACTCTTTTACGTTTGGGCTTTTTACAACTTTATCTTCTTTTTCAAATTCTTTTTTGTAATTATCTCGAACCTCAATAAACCAGTTAACAACTTTTTCTCTATTCCAATCTTTACTTTCTGTAATTTTGTTAACAAATTGGATAGCTAAGAAAGATGCAATCATGTATTTTGTCCTAAATTTTCCAGATGTAGATTTGATATCTTTTTCTTTATTGGATAATATCATTATAATTATATCTTTAAAATCTTTTAAAGTCGTACAAATACATGCAGTTTCCCATATTTCTGGATATTCTTTTTGAATATCTACTGATTCGTTCAATGGTGGAATAGAAGAAATGTTATTAGATTTATCCTCTTTTGTTTTAGATTCTTCTTTTTGTTGAAGTTCAATTGCTTTGTTTTCAGCCTCTTCGACTATTTTTTCTTTATCTGTAGAAGAAGCAGTTTCAGTTAATTCAGGTTTTGAACCTCCTAAAGTATTTTTGTACTCTTCTTTAATTAAATTCCAAATTACAGATGTTTTTTCTTTATCGTCTTTTGATGGATAATCAGTAACTAATTTTATTCCATCTTCAAAACATTTATGTGCAGTTAAAAATCTATCGCCTTTAAAATTTTTATCTTTAAGAATTTCAAGACATTTTTTTCTAAGTTCTGCAAGATTACAGGTTTTAGACTCTTCAATTATTACAGCATCTTCAATTTTTCCAGTAATAATGAATTTTCTATTAATTTCGGTAAGAAGTTTAGCATCGGTATTATTAACTGCTTCATAAACCAAATCTTCTGGTTTAGATTTAACTTCTTTGGCAATTGTAAGTATTACATCATCTTCAACTGATGTATCAATACTATTAAATTTATTTAATTCAATTTGAGTCTTGAATGAAATAAACTTATTCTTTTTGATATCTGTAATTGCCATATTAACAATGCTACTTTTTGATTTTATCAATTCTTTAGCATCTTTAAGAAATTCAATCCATTTAACTAGAGTTAACTTTTCTAATCCCTTATTTTCACTTAACTTAACTCCATAATAAAGCGGAAGAACTTCAAATATGAATCTTTCTTCTACTTTTTCTCTACTCATTAGATTGAACTTTTCAAATAAATCTATAGAAAGATTTAGTGCATCTTCATATCGATTTTCATCTACAAGTAATTTAGCAATTTCATCAATTTTAGTTTCAGTATCAGCAAGTGGTATAAGAATTTGTAATTTCTTAGATATTTCTGTTGGAGTTCCAAAAATTACTTTTCTTGTATATCCTTCAAAATATTTAATTTTGTTTTCTTCTATTACTTTTTCTTTTCTTGCTGGAATCTTGGGATTCATTTGAATTACTTTATTTCCTTCATTAGGAAATATAAGTTTTTGTTGAGGATTTGTGATATCTTCATTTGAATTTACAAACATATTATCTGTTTGTAAGATCTCTTTTGTAAGTTTTACTTTCTTTTCAAAAATATTAAAAAGATCCATTTCAAGTTCTGCTAGTCTAGTTTTACTAGCTGTAGGACTAGCTTTTAATTGAGAGATTAAATCGAAACCATTCTTAATATCTTCTACTGAAGTTACTAATGAATTAGTTAAGATATTACGATCTACTTCTTGAATCTCTTTAATAATTTCGTTATTTATTTTCTTTACTGCTGAATTCATTTATTTGATTTTATTAGTTTGATTTATAACCTGATAAAACCAATCACGTTTTTGTTTATTTAGTAATCAATCGTAGTAGGGACTACGTTTATTTTATTAGATTTTGAAAATTAAGAGATATGCTGTCGTTACACCATCAATTAATCATTATTGATTAATATATTGTCAGTTTTTAACTGACTCCTTCTCTTGAATTATTGATGTTTTAATTTTTTAGTCCAATTAGGACGTTCTTTTAGATTTAATCCTTTTTGAATAATAGGAATATTCGTAGTAGTCTTAGTATCTGAAAAATATTTTTTTCTTGCTATTTTTTTAGTTTGACTAATAGCACTTTCTAAAGAAGATGCATTAATTATATGATTAGTATAATCATATATATGCATTTCACTATTTTTATCTTCTTTTCTTTTAACTTCTATAATTATTCCATAGTTATACAAGATTGCTATCTTACCAATAAATTCTTGTTTAACTTGTTTTCTTATAGTTGATTTCTTTACAAAAGTTGTTAACTCTTGTTTATTGATTGTCTGAGGATTCAAGTTCATCATGTTCTTTTATTTTATATTTACAATTTTTTTCATGGATTGTTGCTTGATGTTTAGTGTTAAATAATTCATTACAGTAATCGCAGCAATACATATAATTTGGTAACTGTATTATTTCAGTTGGCATAATAGTAATTATTAAAGATTTAAAAATAAGAGGCTGGAGTGCATTTTCTGCGTACATCTAAGATGAATTCCAGTCTCTTCACTACGACCACTAATAAAAATTGTAATATTTTAATGATAAAGTTGTGTTCCTTCGTCTATGATATAGTCTTCATCGTCGAAGAAATATAATAATAATTCATCATCCAACTCTACTGGTCTATCTACTGGTTTTAGTACTTCAATTTCTTCTTTAGTAGAACTTTGTTTAACTTTCTTTAAGATTCGTCGATCTTTTTTATTTTTGTGTGACATAGTGATATATTTAAAGGTTATACAATTATATTTAATTAAGTTGTGATCCAACTGAGGCTCGAACTCAGGACCCCATCCTTAAAAGGGATGTGCTCTACCAACTGAGCTATTGAATCATTTTTATTATAGATTAATTCCAAATCCTATAGTTGTTGACCATAATCTTAAATCTATATTTGTTGTTATATGAAATTTATTGTTTATTTTTAGTAGTACTGCAAATCCATATCCTATTTTATAAAATTTATGATCTTTTTTATTATAAGATATTATAGGACTTAGTATTAATAATCTTTTGAAATTTGGTTTAATTTCTGTAAATGTATACCCTATTCCAAATTGATATTCTTCAAATAGATTGTGTTTTATTTCATTATTATTTTCAAATGGAGCTTTACCAATTGAATATGATGATAAAAATCCAACTTTATCTATTGTTAGATCAACTCTTAATCCAATTAATTGAATTATTGGTTCTATTGTTATAGATGGATAGAAGTGTGTTTGACTATTACATTTTTTTGATATACCTGATAGTATTAATATTGTAAATAGTATAATTAGTGGTATATTTTTTGGATTTGGTGTGATTTGTAGTGTTGCCATGATATTATATATTAGTGGTTTATATTAAAAATATATTTTTCATTGTATATTCTAGTTGGCCTTTATACAACGGGAACATAATTACCTCTCTTTTATATATGCTATCCCATATAGTCTTATCACTATATTATCTGTTTATATCATTGATAAGAATGATATTTATCAGATATGATTTTGAAGGTTTAACCGTAACCTACAAGCGCATTAGCACTATATTTCTATAGTCCCAATAGTACACAAATGGATTGGATCTAGCAATAATTTGCTATCATGTACTATACTTCACTCTGCATTAAGCTATGTTTTTCATCAATTTAGTATACTCATAGATGCACATGAGTTAGCATTATTACGGACTTGTGACCGCCATTACTGTTGATACAAATACTCATTTGTATCTTTCATGGTTGCATTACTTTGTTATTAAATGAAAAAGAGAGTCTCTTAGCATTAATTTATTATTTTGTTAATATTTCAATGTTGTTTATTCAAGACACTATGCCAAGTTAGAGACTCTCTTTTTGTTTTATTTTACTTTTGTTATTGGTTTAGCAGCGTTAGTGCTATCAACTGTTTCAGTTACATTTCTTTCAAGTTCTTCTTCATCAACTGTTATTGGATTATCAGATCCTGATGTAACTTTGATTCTGTGTTCAAACATGCGACGTTGTTCAGCTGCAAATAGAATTTCTTTTGTTCCATTTTTGAATTCAAAGTCAAGGATAAACATTTGAATACTATTTGCAGTATTTGATTTACCGGTTTTAGGATTAATTAATGGTTTTCCATTAATATCTGTTCTTTCATAAATGAAAGGTGCACCGGTTTCTGGATCACGAGCTTCTTCTGTACATAATTCGCCGTAGAATAATACTCCATCTGTTCCAGAATCGTTTAGGATTGCTCCTCCGTCGATCTTACTGATAGTGTATTTTTCGTTTTCTAATGCGTTAGCTATATCATCAAATAATATAGCTCTTTGACCATTATTCCATACATTGAATAATATTTTCTTGCCTTGTACTGATCTTGGTCCGGTTTTCTTAGCTAATAAGGATAATTGAAAGAATTGTCCTTTTTCGCCATTAGCTCCTTCTTTTGAAGCTATTTGTGGTTTGGTTACGTCTGTGTGATTGCGTTCTTTATTTTTGTTTAGTAAGACTTTTACAATAAAATCTTTACTATCAATCATAATTTGTTCTGTCATTTTTGTCAATTTAAAAGAGGTTAATAAATAATCAAATTTTTATATTTGAGATATATATATTTGTGGTTGTAATAAGAACTTAAGAGTAATCAGCTGAAATGAAAAATAATTATTTTATATTTATATTAATCCAAAATCTTTATTATATAATTTAGATTACTCTTAAGTTGTAAGTTTAGAAATTATGTGTATAAGTTTAATTGGTCATAATTAATCTAGTACTAATTTTTATAATTTCTTAGTTGTTTGATAAAATTATAGTTTTATCTGGTTCTTCTCTTTCGTAGTTAGCTTCATTCCATAATTCTATGTAGAACATATAAGTGAATTTTACTATATGTGTATTTGATAGGATTAACGGAATCATTGTTGGTGCTTCTATGGTTGAAACTGTATGTATTTGTATGAATTTATAGTCTATCATATGATATATTATTAGTGGTTATTCATATATAATAGAATTACAGGAATCTCACGACTTTCTGTAATTTTGAATCACATGGCTATCAATCATTCGATGATACAAATAATGGTTTTAATATGATTTGAGTAGTTTTAGCTTTTTCTAAGTGGTTTATATCTTTTGTTATGTCATATATATTCCAATTTTTAGTATTTAGTCGAACGCATGCTAATATTTCATCGTTAGCTTTGAAGATAGCTCTCCATCCTATTATTGATCCAGATGTTGGAGGATGTTGTACTCTTATGAGTTTTCTTGATTCACCTTCTTCTTTGTTAATCATATGTTTAATTATTACTGGTTTCAATAAAAATAGTTAGATTAGATACATTGTGACTTATGTATTCAGCTACTGTTCTATTTAGTATGATAGATTTGGTTTTCTGAAATATAAGATTTATAGTATGATCTAATCTAACTGAGCTTTATAAACTTCTCCTTAGCTTAAAATATTGCTATACATATAGCAAATCCTATTAATATTCCTATGAAGATTAATAGTAATGCTGATAGTATGTCTTCTTTGTTAAATCGTAGTGGATTCATATGTTTAGCTATTTAGGTTGTGATTATTTTGATAAAAAATAGAAAGAGTAATCACCGTTTATTATCAATGACACATGCTAATATCCTAATCGTATTAGTAACAGCTTAGTTGCACGGACAATTTCAGGCTTACTATGATAATTAGTCTGATGAATCTATTGCAGCGACTAATGCAATTAATTACTCTATTCTATATATTTTTATGCCGAAGATTCCCTTTGAAGGGAGTCGAGGATTGAGGGATGTAATTATAGGTTTACAAACTATATCTGTAATTGCGATATTCTATTCGAATATCAATTGTGCAATCGCTCCCATCTCGCGATTCTATAGATATAGTAGTAAAAGAGATAGGATTGCCCTAATTAAAGGGCAAATCCTAACTTATATTGTTTGTACTCACCTTTAGTACCACTGTACTCATAACTGATTTGTTGACCTTTCAGTGTGAGCATAGTACCCAAAGGCATGGAGATGGAATCTCCAATAATGCCATTAACACCATTTTCCAATGTTACAAAGCATAATCCCTTGTAATAACGAAATGAAGTGATGACACTCGATCCTGCGTTAGCAGGTGTTTCATTTTTGTTAGCCATATCATAAATTATTAGTGTCGTAATTTGGTACGGGTAGTTTCCTCCGCGAATGCGGATCGGGGACGGATGACTAGGGTGGGCAAGGGGTTTGTATATATAAATCAAAAAATTTTCAATAAAATAATTTTAAATATATGCGAATAGGGGTAACTTCTATTATTATATACCGTATATTATATTAATATACAACAACATGAAAGAACAAAAAACTATAAAAATAATAGATAAAATTAAGTATAAATACTGTAGTATGTGTGAACAATGGAAAGTCTATGATATAGATTTTAGAACAAGACCACATAGAGGAAAACGTATTGCACAATGTAGATGTAAAATATGTGAAAATAAACGTAGAGAAATTAGACGACTTAAAGATCCACAAAAATATAAAGATAGATTAAGAAATTTAAAATTAAGACAGAAATTTGGAATAAATTTAACTATATATAATGAAATGTTAAATAATCAAAACGGATTATGTTTTATATGCGGACAAAATAATAATACAAAACAAATGGGAGTTGATCATAATCATAATACTAAAGAAGTTAGAAAATTATTATGTAGTAACTGTAATACAGGATTAGGACAACTTAAAGAAAATTATGAAATACTACTTAAATGTATATGGTATTTGTATATACATGAAAATAAATTAGATATTACTTTTGATCAATTTATTAAAGAAAAGTATTTAGATAAAATAATTAAAAACTAACAATATGAAAAAAATAATTTTTATTGGTATTATATTATTTATTTCAATATTAATCTTACCTTGGAAAGATTGGGTTGGAGTAGAAAATAACTTACATAGGAATCGTTTAAATAAAATAAAGACAGAATTAGATTCTACAGTTTCTAGAAGAATTAGACTAAATCCTAACTATAATAAACTAACTTATAAACAGAGGTTGGAAGTTAAACAATCTGTATTGAATGAATTATATAAAGAAATACCTGAATTAAAAGATTAATAATAAATTATGATAATATTTTGTAATAAGAATTTTTCAAATTTTACCAGATTTATGTAACCTTTTTATAAGATTATCAGTATCTAGAATCTAGACAATCCAAATTATGTTTGGATTAATGAGCTGTAGGGTATAAGATATATCCGGGTTAGTCTCACCAACTAAGAGAAAGCTTCACTGGGGTTTACTAAGCTAATAAATAATTAGTTGTTTGTATCCAGGTCTAAAATATTAAGTAAGAAAGTATATGCCAATTGTCAGTGTTCGGGATTGAACCATTTTGGGTAACGTCGACAAGATTAGCAATAGACTAGTCTCACACCACTTAGAAAACTCTTACTTAATTCAAACAAACGTTAATCAGGAAATCTGGTTGATGTAATCAGATCGGAGTAAAACTCCTCTGGGGAGGGTGTGGTATGTTAAATAAGAAAGAAAAGAAAATACAATTTACAGTTAAAGAAATTAAGAAGATACTAGACCTTCTTAATAGTAAGGAAATAGAAAGAGTTAAAAAGATATTAAAAAAGAAATTACCAAAGGTTAAGGTAGTTAATGGATTAGTATTTAAAACTCCAAATGAAGCTGCTAATCATTACAAAGATGAATTAATAAAGAATCAAACTGAAGCAGAAAAGGTATTCAAAGCTTTATTAAAATCTATTAATTTAGATTATGAATTTCAAAAGATATTTTGGTATAGAAAGGATAAATTAGACAAATTTTATATAGTTGACTTCTATATTCCATCTTTAAATATAGTTATAGAGATAGATGGAGAGTATCATAATACTAAGGATCAACAGAAAAATGATAGATTAAGATCTGGAATTATTAAGAATAATGGGGTATTTAAAGTCTTTAGATTTAGTAATTATGAAGTAATAAATGAAAATGAAAGTACTATTCTTAGATTAGGGTATTTAATTGATAATATTCTTAATGAAGAAAATAAACATGTAACAATAGATGGAATTAAGTATAAATCTCGTAAGCCTAGAAAATAGGCTTTTCTTATGTCTACTAATATTTATTATGTAATTTATATAATTATTTGTAACATTTATTTTATTTAATTCGTATAAGATATTATGATATATGTAGTATTAATAGTAGTTGCTCTAGTAATAGGATTTATATTAGGATATAAAGTTAGAGGAAGAATATTATGATATGGACAGACTACGAAGAATGGAAATTTCTAAGAGAATGATACAAAGAAAGAGAAAGAGAAGTTATTCCAAATTATATTAAATTTATGAGTAAGGTATTTGATTCAATGAGTAAAGAACAAGAATTGTTAGAGGAATTAGATGAATATTATCTAAGTATTAAGTATAATTATAGTATTCCAGATATTGAGAAGAAGATGTATAAATTTATATCTACTAATTTAAAGATAGATGATAAAGATGAGATTAATAGGATTATTGAAGAGTTAATTACTAAATATGAAGATGATGATAGATGAAAGTAAATTACAACTTAGTGATGGTCATTTAGATTATATATTTAATAAAGAATATCCTATAATTGAAATTACTGATGATATAAATAATATTCAGGAGTTTATAGATAAGAATATGATAGATGATCCTAACTTTGAAAAGATATTAGATATTGCTGAAAGTACTCAAAATATGCCTTTATTAGATAATTATACTTTATGGTTATGGATTAATTCTAAAGAGGATTCATATAAACATTTTCAAGAATATTATAATCTAGAAATTAGTAATTATAGAAAGAAATTAAGAAAATGGTGGTTTGAATATAGATATAATAATATAAAAAGTAAAGATAATGAGAAAACTAAGATTTAATAAGAAAGGTGATATAGTAATAAGGGAGTATCATCTTATACCTAGAGTTAGAGTTAGACATGAAAATATATTTATAGATGATGATAATATTTGTGATGATTGTAATTACAAATATAATTGTCCTATAACTAGAGTTGTAAATAAGATTAGTAAATGTTTTTAATAATATGAGAGTAAAAGTAATAGGTAAATATCCAAATTGTGAAATAATTTATACAGTTGGTAATAGTTATAGTAAAACTTTTATTTGTAATAATGGATTAAAAATAACATATAATTTATAGTAATATGAGAGTAAAAGTAATTAAAGAGATTAAAGGATTAGTTCCTGGAGATATACTATATTATAACGATAAGACTGGTATGTATGAAATAACTAAAACAGATTATGACTTTGGAGATAAATCTGAATCAGTAAAATCTGTTAGAGTTAGTATTGAAAGTTATATAGTTGAAGAACATGAAAACTATTTTGTTTATTTAGATGATGAGGATAATGATATAGAAATTAATAAAATTTGTTGGGATGACTTTCCTGAAAACAGTAATGAGTTGGAAACTTCAAAAGAAGTTGAACCAGAAACTAAGAACGAAACAGTTAAAACTGATGAGGTTTCTAACTTGCAAGAACAACTTAAAGAATTACAGAAGAAGTTGGAAGACATTGAAAACCCTTCAGTAAAATATTATACTCCTAGTTATTATACAGTTAATCCATTTAGGCATTTTTGGTATATTTAAATAATAAGATAATGAAAGAAAATAAAGAAATTAGTCAAACTCCAGAAGTTTCTGGAGAACAGAAAGTAGAAGTAAAGAATTATGATTATGGACATTTAGTATTATTCTGTGGTAAATGTAAAAGCAAATATATATTAGAAGAGAATGTACCTAATGGACAAGCAGTAAGAATTGTATTACCACCTACTAATACAGCAGAGATGAGATTAGTATGCAGAGATTGTGGTAATGAAATGGCTTTATTTTATGTTGAATCTAATAAGAAAAAAGAAGAGAATGAAGTTACAAAAATTGATCAATCAACTGACAAAGATAGTCAGAAAGGAGAAGCAAATGAATCAATTTCAGAAGAAAGTATTACAGAGGCAACAATTGTATAATGAGTATACTAAATTATTAAATAGTTTATTAGGATTAACTGATAAACAAACTTTAGTGTTATCTAAACTATTTGAATTAAATGATATTACTCCTATTAATAAATCTTTGTTAAATAGAGATAATAGACATGAGATTATAGAAAGTTGTAATATTAATGAATGTAATCTTTCTACTTATTTAACTCTATTTAAGAATAAAAATGTATTAGTTCAAGAAGGATCTGTATGGAAATTATATCAAGGATTAAAACCATTGATATATGATAATGGATTACAAGTTACATTTAAAATAGGATTAGATGGATAATATACCAACATCTTTTAGTTTAGGAGGAACTACTTATTCTGTTAAGTTATCTAATGTTAGACCAGAGGGAATACGAAATGATACTACAGGGCATGTTTGTTATCCTACTAATACTATAGAAATATTTACTAATCATACTGGATTTACTTGTACAGAAAGTTATAAAGAGTTATCATTTTATCATGAATTAGTTCATGTGATATTTAGTACTATGGGTAAAGAAGATTTAAGTGGTAATGAGGAATTAATTGAAGGATTTGCTAATTTATTACATCAATTTATTAAAACATCTAAATATGAATGATAAATATTACACACCTAATATTGATGAATTTCATGTTGGATTTGAATTTGAGTTTAATGGAAGTGATTGTAATTGGAATAGAACTGGATTTGAGAAACAAGTTATATTACCAACTAAAGATGAATATTTTGATTTATTTACATTAGGTTGGGTTCAACGTATATATTATAAACCAGATGATCCTTTAGAAAATTGGATTAGAGTTAAATACTTAGATAAATCTGATATAGAAGATTTAGGATTTAACTCTAATCTAGAACTTAAACAACACTATTATAAAGATAAATATGAAATTGCTTATAGAGAAGATAGTCATTATACACAAGTATGGTATGATCCTAAACTTAAAGGTGCTATGTTGATATTTGATGGTTATATAAAGAATATTAGTGAATTAAAAGTATTATTAAAACAATTAGGAATAGATGTTAATGTATAAAAGAATAATAACTGAAACAGTTAATATTAAAGATAAAGAGAATAAGATTAGTAATGTTGATTATAACAAGAAGATATATTTATTTAATTGGTTAGTTTATGATCATACTCTTACTAGTAAACAGAATGATATTGAAAACAATAAGAATAAAGTTGTAGGATTTAAACATAAATAATATGACTAAATCTACATTTGATAAATTTAAGAAAATAGTATTTCAAGAGGATCTTATTGGATACTGTGATAAATGTGGAGAGTACGTAGGTACTGATAGTAATGATCAGTATGGACATACTTTTACTTGTATAGGTACTCCTGAAGGATTAAAAAGACTGAAGATAAATGAAGAGAATAGAAATAAAACTATTAACAGGTTTGATCATATATTAGAATATCAAAGTAGTAAAGTTTGTGAGTTAATTAAACAGTTATCAGATGATATTAAATAATTATGGAAGAAATAATTAAAGAACTGTCTTTGAAGTATAATAAAGATAAGAGGGTGATCAAACTAATCTGTGAGCACCCTTTACTCTTTGCTAAGTATCGAATGAAAGATCCTAATGATATTAGACCTATAATGATACCATACTTTGCTAAATTTGTATTTAAACTTGGTAGGACTATAGAAGATAAAAAACGTAATACTGAGAAAAATTTCTATCAGAGAATCATAGCTAAAGAGGGGTAACAAATAATATAATTAAACGTAACGTTGATATGAAGTTATTTGATATAATAGATGGTAAAGTAGTTCTTAATGCAGATGAATTATCTATTCCATTATTCAAAAAGATATATGAATCTGATAAATCAAAAGGTAAACAAGATTCATTTAATAAGATATCTTATATAATATTTATGTATAAATGGGATTCTCCTTATATGTCTTATATAGATGAAGATGTTAGGGATAGAGTCATAAAGAATGATATATTTAGTAAGGAAGATTACGAATTAGATAATCTTACTAAACAAGCAATTGAAAGATATAAAGATTTTAGGCATACTTTTTCTTTACAATTTCTTGAAGAAAATATAGAAGGTGCTAAAAAATTAATGGATTTTTATAAGAGAGTTAATTGGGATGAAGTAGATAAATCTGGTCGTCCAATTTATTCATCTAGGGATTTAGCTGCTAATTTAGAAAAGTCTGGAGGCATACTTAAATCCTTACATTCTCTTAGAGAACAAGTTAGAAAAGAAGAATTAGAAACTAGTAGAGTTAAAGGTGGTACTCAAGTTGATTTATATGAAGATGCTAGTTCTTTTAAATCATTTCAACAGAATTAATAAATGATTAAAAATACTGACAAATTTAGACAAGCTTCAATACATTTTCAAAAATATGGATATTATACAGTATCTCCAAAAGGAACAACAGGATATAAAGAGTATTGGGATGAAGAAACTAGACGTTGTTTATTTGGATGGACTGCTGATGATGGAGATTTTATTTCAGGTTATAATTATTTTTATTTAAATTATTCTCCTATACTAATTGTTGAAGAAAGAGAAATTAAGATTGGTGAGAATTTAACTAAGAAGATAGTTGAAAGAAAAAGGGATTTTCCTAAGTTTTATGATTATGATTATCAGTATTTTAATTATATAGAAGAAGCAGAACATTTAGGCAAACATGCTGTAGTTATCAAAGCTAGACGTAAAGGTTATTCATATAAAGGAAGTTCGATGTTATGTCGAAATTTTTATTTAATACCACAATCTAAATCTTATGCAATTGCTTCTGAAAATGAATATCTTACTAAAGACGGATTATTAACAAAGGCTTGGGATTTAATGTCTTGGATAGATGCTAATACAGCATGGACTAAGAAGAGACAGAAAGTTGATACTAAGATGCATAAGAGAGCATCTTATGTAGTTAATAACGAAGGTACTATGATTGAGGCAGGTATTATGTCTGAGATTATAGGAGTCACTTTAAAAAATGATATTCAAAAGGCTAGAGGTAAAGCTGCTAAATTAATCTTATGGGAAGAAGGAGGTAAATTTCCAGGTCTTAAAGATGCTTGGCAAATAGCTAGACCATCAGTAGAACAAGGTTCAAATGTATTTGGTCTTATGATAGCTTATGGTACAGGAGGTACTAATGAAGCAGATTATACTGGATTAAAGGATTTATTTTATGAACCTGATGGTTATAATGTATTATCAGTAGATAATATATGGGATGAAGGATCTATTAAAAAATGTGGATTTTTTGTTCCTGATTATGCTAATATGGAAGGTTATGATGATCAAGGTAGATCTTTCATGGATATTGATGGTAATACTAATATAAAAGTTGCTATAGAGTATTCATTAAAAGAACGTCAGAAGATTATAGATAATGCTACTGATAGAAATGCAATTGATAGATATATAGCAGAACATCCATTTAATCCTATGGAAGCCACTCTTCAATTAAGTGGTAATATATTTCCTAAGAAAGATTTAATTAGGCATCTTGCTCATATAAGAAATAATGAAGATATAAAAAATTTCAAACAAGTTGGTGAACTATATACTGATGAAGTTGGATTACTTAAATGGAGACAATCTAAAGATTTAAAGGATTTAACGAAGTATAAATTAGATAAAACTACTAATAGAGAGGGAGCAATAGTTATATGGGAACATCCAATGGATAATCCTCCTTGGGGTTTATATATAGGTTCTTGTGATTCTTATGATTATGATAAGTCTGGAACAGATTCTTTAGGATCTGTATTTATATATAAAAGATTTCAAACATTTGAATATTCATATGATACCATAGTTGCTGAATATACCGGTAGACCGGATACAGCTGATGATTTTTATGAGATAGTTAGAAAATTATTAGTATATTATCATGCCAATGTTTTATATGAAAATCAAAATCCTGGATTAAGTGTATACTTTAAAAACAAACATATTGATTATTTATTAGCTGATCAACCTGGAATTATATCAAAGATAATTAAAGATAGTAAAGTTGCTAGAGTAAAAGGAACTCATATGGTAACTGCACTTAAAGATTGGGCAGAAGGTAGATTAAGAGATTGGTTGATAGAAGAGTATGAACCTGGTAAAAAGAATTTAACTAAGATATATTCAGAACCATTATTAGAAGAACTTATTGCTTATAATGATAAAGGTAATTTTGATAGAGTATCTGCAATGTTTATCTTAATGATATATATAGAGGAGCTTCACGAGCTTCACGTAAAGAAAAAAGAAGAAATAGAAAAAGTTAATTTACTATTCGAATTTCCATTATTTGGAAAGATGGAGTTTGAAAGTTTTAAATAAAAAGGAATGGATTTATATTATAAAAGATCAGAATTTCCAGCACAAAAATTACCATTAGTTAAGAAGACAGAACCATGGAGAAAAGCATGTGTTGATGTACTTATATCTAGAGAAGGAAGTTCATTTGTAAATGGCAGATCAAGAAAAGACATACTAAAAATAGATTATGATCTATATAATAGTGTCTTTAGTGAAGATGACTTTAAGTATGTAATTGACCCATTTAATGTTGGTGATTCATTTCCTGCTCATCCTCAGAATATGAATATTATCAAACCTAAGATAGATTTATTACTAGGGGAAGAAACTAAACGACCGTTTAATTTTAGAGTATTTTCTACTAATGATGAGTCAGTATCTCAAATTCAAGATTATAAGAAACAATTGTTAATAAAAGAGTATCTTGGAGCATTAGTTGAAGGTCAAGATGATGATGAAATAGATAAGAGATTATCTGAGATTGATACATACATAAAAAATAAGTATAATACTGTTGCTGAACAAACTGCTTATAATTCTTTGAAATATCTTAGGGAACAACTTAGTATAGATCATGAGTTTCTTAAAGGATGGAAAGATGCATTAATAGCTGGAGAAGAGCTATACTATACTGGTATAGTTAATGGGGAAGCATCATTAGAAAGAGTTAATCCATATCATTGTACTTATGATAATGATCCAGATTTAGATTATATAGAAGATGGAGATTGGTTTGTTAGACGATTTCTTATGTCTCCAGGTGCTATATATGATAGATTTCAATCTACAATGATAGAAGAAGATCTTGATAAACTTCTTAAAATGATTGATGGTGGACAATCAATGGTTAGTCGTCCAGGAGATGTAAATTATAATAGTATAATGTATAGAGATAAAATAATCTCTGATATACAACAAGATGAATTTTTTAAAGGACAATTAGTACCAGTATGGCATACATGTTGGAAATCATTTAAGAAATTTGGTACTCTTAGATATAATGATCTAGAAACTGGACAAGAAGTAGAAGAGATTGTAGATGAGACTTATCGACTTACCGAAGAAGATAAAGTTAAAGGGATAACTATTGAATGGGATTGGATGACTGAAATATGGGAAGGATATAGAGTTGGAACTGATATTCATTTAGATATGGGTCCAGTTCAATATCAATATCAGTCATTAGAACATCCTAAAGTTACCAAATTACCATATATAGGTTGTAAATATAATTCTACTAATACTAGAAATAAATCATTGGTTGATTTAATGAAACCATTACAATATATGTATATTGTAGTATGGTATCGTTTAGAACTTGCTTTAGCTAGAGATAAAGGTAGAATTATTAATATGGATATTACACAGATTCCTAAATCTATGGGAATTGATGTAAAACAATGGATGCATTATCTATCTGCTTTAGGAGTAAATCTTATTAATCCTTATGAGGAAGGATGGGATATTCCTGGACGTGAAGGAGGTAGACCAGCTGTTTATAACCAAATGTCTGCTCAAGATCTTACAATGTCAGCTGTTATTGCTGATTATATAGGATTACTTGATAAGATAGAGGATATGGCTGGAGAAATATCTGGAGTATCTAGACAAAGACAAGGACAGATTAGTTCTAATGAATTAGTTGGTAATGTTCAAAGAGCTACTATTCAATCTAGTCATATTACAGAACCTCTATTTGAAATGCATAATCATGTTAAAAAAAGAGCGTATACATCTTTATTAAATGTTGCTAAGTATGCATGGTCTACTAATAATAAAAAGAAATTAACTTTTATAGTTGATGATTTTTCTAGAATGTTTTTAGAATTAAATGATGAATTTTTATATTCAGATTTTGATATATTTGTATCTGATTCTAGTAAAGAAAATCAGAATCTTGAAGCTCTTAGAAGTTTAATGCAACCTGCTATTCAAAACGGTGCTACATTATCAGATGTTGTTACTCTTCTTACTAGTGATAGTTTATCTGAAATTAAACGTAAGTTAAAAGAAATAGAAGATAATAGGGCAAAAGCTGAACAAGAGATGCAGAAACAACAAGCACAAATGCAACAACAGCAACAACAATTTGAGTTGCAAGATAAAGCAGAGGAACGTAGAATTAAAGAAGAAGATTCTATTAGAAAAGCTGAGACTGCAATTACAGTTGCTGAAATTCAAGTAGCATCTAAACAACAACCTGAAGGTCCAGATAATATTAATATTGAGACTGATGGAAGTGAAGAAATGAAATTAGAATTACAAAGAGATAAAAATTTAGCAGATGAAAGATATAAACAAGCTATAATTTCTGAGACTGTTAGAAAAAATAAAGTTGATGAACAGTTGAAAAAACAAGAGTTAGAAATTAAAAGAAAGGTGGCAATGAAACGTCCATCTAGTAAATAATAAATAATAAATATAGTATGGCAGATGAAGTAAAAAATCTATTTGGAGGATTTGATGCAGTAATGGATCAACTCATACCATCTGGTGGAAATAGAAATATTGAAGATGATGATCTTCCAGAGGTAAATCCAGAAGATGTTAAAAAAAGCATGGAGTCTCTTGATACCAAGAAAAAGGTTCAGGATGATGATTCCGAGAAAGTTCCTGCTGATAAGAAAATAAAAAAAGAGGAACCTATTATTAAACCCAAAAAAGTAATAGAAGAAACTGAAGAGGAAGAATCTGATGAAGAAATTGAAGAAGAGGAAGTTGAAGAAACTATTACTTCTAAAAAGAAAAAATCAGATATAAAGGAAGAAGAGAGTGAAGAAATAGATCTCGAAGAGAAAGAAATAGTTGAAGCTTTTTCTGATTTATTTGCAGAAGAATTAGGATGGAAATACGAAAAGGATGAAAAACCAACTAATATAAAAGATCTTGTCAAACATATGCAAAGTATTGTTGATGAGGCTTCTCAACCTAGATATGCAAATGATGAAGTTAGGGAATTAGATGAATTTGTTAAAGATGGTGGACGAGTAGCAGATTTTTATAAAACTGTATATCGTTCAGATGTAAATACTGAAGGAATAGATCTTACAAAGGAATATAATCAAAAAGCAGTCATTAAAGAAAATCTTCGTAATCGAGGATACTCTGAACAACGTATAGAAAAGCTTATTAGTAGATATGAAGAGACTGAGTCTTTAGAAGAAGAAGCTAAAGATTCTTTGGAAGAAGTCAAAGAATTTAAAGAAAAAACTAAGAAAGAGCTATTAGAAACTCAGAAAAATCGTCAGGAAACTGAGATTAAGGAGCAACTAAACTTTGTTCGGAACGTAGAGAAAATTGTAAAAGATAAAGAAAATATTAGAGGTATTCCAATCTCAGATAAGCAAAAGAAAGAATTATTAGAGTATATTTTCAAACCTGAAAGAGATGGATCAACTAGATATCAAAAAGATTATTCTGATTCTTTAGAAAATCTTGTTGAATCTGCTTATTTTACAAAGAATAGGAATACTATAGTAAAAGAAATTCAAAGAAAAGCCTCTAGCGATGCTGTTAAAAATCTTAAACTAAAACTTAAAACTCAAGGAAAGAGTACAAAGAATACTCATTCTGATATGGAAGAACAAGGAGAAAGTAAAGTATCACAGCTTTGGGAAATTGCTAGTAAAGAGCTTGTATCTTTTTAAATAATTTAAAATTTAAAATTTAAAATGCAAGATAGTGTATTAAATGATCTTCAACTATTTAAGACCAGATGGTTTTCTGATCTAGTAGATGAGAACATGCTTTCAAACGCGTTAATGACTGAACCTCATAAGGTGTTTACAGTATTGTCTTACATTTTTGGTCGTTATGAGAATAGTTCAATTGACTTCTTAACAAGTGGTATGGGTAAAACTATTATCACTGAAAATCGTCAATATGAATGGCCTGTAATGATTGAAAGTGACAAAGCAATTTCGATTAAACAAGCTAAGTGGCAAGGTGCTACTATAACTTCTGATTTAACTCCTGGTATTAACGGAACTCCTATTCAATTGTGGTTAGGAGAAAAATGGTTTGGTCCTGGTGCCATTCTCGAATTCGATGATAAAGAATTCCAAGTAAGAGTAATGGGTACTCCTTATCAAGATGGTAATGATTATGTTTATACAGTAGTTTGTGCTGATGGACAACCGTCTTCTTTTATACCACCTACATTGTTAGTAGCTGGTGCTCAAGTCAGTAGGTTAGGTTCTGCTTATGAAGAGTATTCAGAAGAAGCAGATATTGTCAATTATCAAGCTCCATTTAAACTTAGAAATCATCTAACAACTATGCGTCTTTCTTATGATATAACTGGATCTGCTGTTGCTTCTGTAATGGTTATTGCAACGCGTGATCCTAAAAGTAAGAAGACTTCATATTTATGGTCAGATTATCAAGAATGGATTGCTTTACGGCAATGGTATCGGAGTCTTGATCGTCAATTAGTTTATTCTAAGTTTAATGCTAACGCTGATGGTACGACTGATTTAATTGGTACAAGCGGACGTCCTGTGTATATTGGTGCTGGTCTATTACAACAGATTGCTCCATCCAATCGTAAGACTTATACTACTCTTACTATTGATATATTAGAAGATTTCTTATTTGATCTTTCCTATAATGTCCTTGGTACTAACGATCGTAAGTTCGTAGCACTAGTTGGTGAAATGGGAATGAAAGAATTAGATAGAGTTCTTAGAGCAAAAGCAACGGGATATCAATTAGTTGATACTCATTTTGTCAGTGGAACTGGTCAGAATCTTACCTTACAAGGTCAGTTTACGACTTATAAAATGCTCAATGGTATTGAATTAACATTGAAACATTTTCCATTATATGACAATATAGTATATAATCGTAAGTTGCATCCTGTAACTGGTAAACCGTTAGAATCCTATCGTTTTACCTTCCTTGATTTTGGTAACCGTGATGGTGAATCCAATGTTATGAAGGTTGTCCGTAAAGGACGTGAAATGGTACAGTGGTATACTGGTGGTTCAGTTGCTCCTGGACAAGGATTTGCTACATCAAAGAATACTCTTCGTTCTAATGCAAAAGATGGATATTCAGTTCATTTCTTGTCAGAACAAGGTATTATGATTAAGGACCCAACTAGTTCCGGTGAGCTCATTTGCGATGCTCAATAGTTAAAATAATTAAGTTAATATGAGATGTGGGATCTTAGTATCCCCTCTCATATTATAATGTTTAACTCTTAATAATTAAATTAATGGAAGTTATATTACGACCCCTACGCAAAAGTTCGTGGGCAGGAGTATACAATTATAAAAATTGTTCTAATTATATTGGAACATATTTAACACGTTCTGGTGCAATCTATACAGGATTAACTGATGAAGATGCCAAACGTTTAGGAGAAAAGATAGGAAAAGGATTACATCCTTCATCTGAGTTCTGGCTTAATTTCTATATTAGAACTTCAAGTAAGGATATATATTTACATTTAGATGATCCTTGGGATGAACTTAGATATTTATTCCTTAAAAGTCATAAAAGAGTAAAAGATGGATTTTCCGATAGAAATCCATATGCTGATTTTGTTTTAATAAATAAAGAGATAGAAGCTACAGAATCTAATAAGATTAATCAAATTAAACGTAAAGCAATGAAAGAGTTTGATAAACTTTCATTGTCAGATATGAGAAAAGTATTGCGTTTATTTGGTCATAAATCTGATAATTTAAGTGCAGATTTAGTTGAAAGTAAGTTATTTGATATTGTAGAAAAAGATCCATCAAAGTTCTTTGAAAAATGGATTGATAATAGTCAAAGAGAAACTGATTATTTGATTCAAGAAGCTGTATCAAAAAATGTTATTAGACGAAACAAATCAGAATATAAATATGGAACTGATGTAATTGGACATAATCTTGAAGATGCTATTTCATACTTAGATTCTCCTCAAAATAGAGATTTAAAAGCTATAATTATAAATGAAGTTAATAGTAAGTAATGACTGTTACTGAAATGCATACAGCCTTTAGGCTACATTTAGATAAATCTACTTCTTTGGTTGGAAGTCCTGACTTCCTTCCAGAGGAGATTGATTTTTGGCTTAATGAAGCACAAGATAGATTTATTAAACAAAGAGTATTTGGAAATAACTATAGACAGGAATCATTTGAACAAGGTCAGAAAAGAATAGATGATATTAGGAATATATTAATTAATTCTACAACTATTGTTTTGACTCAAAGTGGATTAGCAAGTAATGTAAAGGAATGTAATCTTCCAGTTAGTGATGCAACTTCTCCATATATGTTCTATATAAGTTCCTTTTTAAGTGGATCAGGTGCAATTACTATGCAAGTTAAGAATGTAGTTCAATATGAATATATAACTGAGTATCTTAAAGATACTATGAATAATCCATATATACGTAGACCTCTGGTTACATTTTATGGAGATAAAATAGCATTTATACATGGAGATGAATTTATTCCTACTACTTGTAATATAAGATATGTAAAAAGACCTAAGAAATTAGTATTAGGAACTCCTGGAACTTATGAAACTAATACTTGTGAATTAGCATTACATACTCATTCTGAAATAGTTATTATAGCTGTATCGTTAGTAGTAGAAAATACTGAAAGTCTTAGAGTACAAACATTTGAACAACTTAATGCCTCTAAAGTAGAATAATATGACATCTAGAGAAATGCAAATATCATTTGTTACAGAACTAACAAATAATGGTGATTTCATAACACGTAGTAAAGATTCTGGATCTTCACCTATGCCTGGATCGGATATTATATTTTACTGGATAAATAGAGCTATAGATAAATTTATAAAGACTAGATATAGTGGATTGAATATTAAGGGTGAATCATTTGAACAAAGTCAAAAACGTACAAATGATCTTAGAACTATTGTAACAGAATCTACTATTAGTACATCTAGTGCTAGTACTATAAAACCAAATGCTTATCAAGCTACTTTACCTGTTGATTATTTTTTAACAGTTGGAGAAGAAGTAGATATTCAATTTACAAAAAATACTGTATTAACAACTGTTAGAGAAGGAGTTAAACAGACCACATCGGATAGATATAGAGAAGACATAGATAATCCTTTAAGTTCTCACATTTTACATTATTATGAAGCAAGACCTTTAAGGATGTATCAAGGATCAATTGTATTATTAATATCTGATGGAAATTATACTATACCAACTTATTATTTAAGATATATCAAAAATCCAATAACTGTAACTTCTATAGTTGCTTGTGATTTACCATTACAAACCCATTATGAAATTGTAAAATTAGCAGTGGGAATGTATTTGGAAAATACACTTAGTGACAGGTATAGTACTTATTCTAATGAAATTAATACCATGGAATAAGTTAAGAAATACACTCAGGTTCAACGTAGAAACGCCATAGTTTACTATGATAACCAAGAGCGGAGTAGAAGAGCCTGTACATTAATACAATGTACATTCCTTCAATCCACCGAAGTGTATATATGTATTAATAAAATAAAATAAAATAAAATGATTAATAGAGTAAATAAAGTTTTAATAGGGAAAGATATTTCCCGAACTGCTGCACTTACTGCTGCTACTCTTTATACTGGTACAAATGGTCCAGCCGATGGAGAAGTTATAGTTCTTGATAAGAACAAGAAACTTCTTAGTTCGGGTGCGACTACAGCTGATACTGATACCATTTATATAGCAGAAGCTATTGGAGATACTTATACTTATGTTACGGAAGGTACAGGTACTAGTGTTACTGGTGTTAGGAGATTGATTCTTTCTGATCTTATTGTTGGAACTGATGTAATTGGTTATAGAGGTAGAGCTTATTCTGCAATTGTAGAACAAGTTGTAACTGTTACACCTAGTCTTACAGTAGTTGCAGGAACAGAGTATGTTATTCGTATCGTGTTTACAGATACTAGAGAACATCCTGGTCAGGTAACTTCTACTTATAGGGTTATAGCAAATACGACTGCTACTGTAGCAGCTTTGATAGATCAGTTTGTTGCTAAGATTAATGCAGATACTCATAGACGAGTAAATGCAACTGATGGAACTACTTATCTGACACTTACTGCACGTGCTTTACCATATGATACAACTGATAGTGTAAATGCACTTGATGCTTATCAGCAAGTTAATTTTAAAGTATTCTTGACTTCTAACAATTTTACTACTGCTACAACTATAGTTTATACTACTGCTCCTTTCCCAGGAAATGGAACATGGCAGAAAGTACGTGATGCTGAACAAGCTCAGTTAGGTTATAGAGGTGTTCATAGTTTAATTGCATTTCCGTATACTGCTCCTACAATGAGAGTAGTTAAGGATGAAACTTATGATTGCATAGTTATCGAACATAATGTACCTTATCAGTCCCCTGATAATCAGTATGTTAAAAAAGCTCCGGTTACTACTGAAATTTATATTCCTAATACAATTAGTTCTAATCAGATGACTGATGTATTAACTGTATTAAATCCTTGGATGGAATCTGCCGGAGGATTTAGTGCTATTTCTTTCTAATTTAAAAATAATTAACTATGAATAAGTTTAATGTTAAGAGAACTGGTGTTGGTCGTTTAACACTTAGTAATGCAGCTACAACTATTAATACTGGTGTATATATTCCTAAAGGAGCTATTATAACTGGTATTACATGGTGTTCAGGTGATGCTGTAACTATTTCAGCTACGACTTTAGCAACTGGTCAATGGAGATGTGGTACTGTTGCATTATGTGCCACTCTTAACTTAAGTGTTATTGGTGCTGCTTCTGTACCTACTACTACTGCATTAAGTGCTGGTAGATTAGTTGGTGACAATAGTCTAAATAACCAAATCAACTTCATTTGTGGTTCTAGTGTTAGCACTGGAGTAACTGGAAGTTATGATGTCTATGTAGATTATCTCTATGTAGCAGAACATGAATAATGATTTAAAGGGTGGATCTAAAACATCCACCTTTTCTTTTTTAATATTAAATCTAGTCTAATAAACTATGGAATTAAGAATATTAGGTGATAATACACCTGGTCTACATAATAGCGATCTCGGAAAGTCGATTGATCGAGTAGACAAATCAAAAATGTATGAAGATTTATCAACAATTATAATTTGTCCAACTAGAGGTATATTTCCAACAAGGGTTGTTCAATCATGGATGAAGTTATTAAAACCAATGAATCAACTTGTAGCTGGTCCTATTTTTGCAGAAACTATGAAGGTTGATGCAGCCTACAATGCGTTAATAAAATATATTTTAGATAATGATTATCTTAAAACTTTTAGATATATACTAACAATAGAAGAAGATAATTTACCACCAGTAGATGGTTTACTTAAGTTATATGAAAATATGGATAAGTATGATGTTATTGGTGGATTATATTGGTCTAAATCAGTAGACGGTTTTCCAATGATATTCGGAGATCCTGATGGTGATCCTTTAGATTCTAAACCAAGAGTTCCTAAACACGGAGAGTTAGTTCCAGCAAATGCATTAGGAATGGGATTTAATTTATTTAAGTTAGATATGTTTAGACATATTGAAGAACCTTGGTTTCAAACAGAAGAAGGTAGAGATGAAAATGGTGCAGTTAAACAAATGACTCAAGATTTTTATTTTTATAGGAAAGCTGCTAAATTAGGATTTCGGTTTGCATGTGATTGTAGAGTTCTTGTGGCTCATTTGGATGTCAAAAATGATATATTATACTAGGACAATGGAACAAATTTTTAAGGAATATCAAGAGAAATATGGTAGGATTTGTATAGATCTTGCTTGTGGGAATAGTAAAAAAGATGGATATTTAGGAGTAGATAAAGTAGAAACAAGTAGTACAGATTATATATTTGATTTACAAACATATCCTTGGCCAATAGAAGATAATAGTATTGATGAAATTCATTGTTCTCATTATGTAGAACATATACCTCACGATATTAAAAATCCTAATGATGATAGAGATGGGTTTATTCAATTTTTTGATGAAGTATATAGAATACTCAAAGTAGGTGGTAAGGCTACAATTATAACTCCATATTATACATCAATAAGAGCAATCCAAGATCCTACTCATTGTCGTTCGATTAGTGAAGCTACCTATTCTTACATCAATAAAGAATGGAGAGAAAAAGTTAATATGTCTCATTATGGAATGAAGTGTGATTTTGATATTAGATATTCATTTTATGTAACTAACGAATTAATATTAAAATCAGAAGAAATTAGAAATCATGCATTCAAATATGATTGGAATACAGTTGATGATATTATAGCTGAAATTATAAAAAGATAATAAAATACAAAATGAGTGGTAAAATTATTTATGGTGGTAGTACTCCTATAATAAATAAAGATATAATAATATAAAAATATAGAATATGGCATTAACATTAGATTTATCTACTATAGAACAAAATGATGGCAAATTAATAACTTTTACAGATACATCAACTGGTTGGGGAACTGGTGGAGATCCAAGTTATACTATTATAGAAGCATATACTACTCAAACATATGCTTTAACATTAGATATAACTATAAATACTCCTACTGGAATAACTGTATATGATACTATAGATTTATACGGAAAAGGATTAGCTACTCCTTTTACTGTTCAATCTGATTTAGTATTTGCATTAGATGCTAGTATGATATTTGATAGTGCAGTAGCTCTAGGAACATCTGCTACTCTATTACCAGATGGTATATGGGATATAGTTTACAAAGTACAACATTATACAGGTTCTGCTTGGACTACTATTACTAGCAAAATTGAATCATTATTAGTATATGGGCAGGTAAAGAAAGATGTATATGATAAATTAAGATTAGTTCCCAGGTGGACAGAATCGGATGTCAATAAATATAGAGATATTCAAGAGGCTGGTTACTATTATACTTATTTACAATCTATAGAAAAAAGTGCATTTATAGCACGAAAAGAAGAGTTGTTACAAATGTTAGAAACACTACAAAGACTACTCATTAATGGAAGTAATTACCCTTGGTAATCCTTTTTTGGAGGATTATGGAACACTAACACCAATAGTTGTTCCTTCATATGAAGCTGAAGAAGCTGTTATTGAGTTAACTACTGGATACAATCCATATATTATAAATGGATCTGGTGGTGATTCATATTGGACTAAATCAACAGTTACTACTTTAAATCCTATCTTAACTACTGATAAAGTAGTTATCGGTGGGGTTTCTTTTTTAGGTACTGAAGTATTTAGAGTAGTAGGAGGAGCAAATATTACTAGATTAACATTTGGATCTGAGTCTACTTATATAACTAGTGTAAAAGATGAAGATACATTAGTATCTAATGATGCACATGCTATACCTACACAACAATCAGTTAAAGCATATGTAGATAATGCAATAACTACTGGATTACAACCTGGAGATAATATATCTCTTTTAACAAATGATGTACCATACTTAATAACTGAAACTGATCCTATTTTTGTAGCATCTCCTGCTTATACTGTAACTAGTACTCAAATAACTCATTGGGATACTGCTTATGGTTGGGGAAATCATGCTTCTGCCGGATATTTAAGTATAGAAAATGATCCTATATTTACAGCTTCTGAAGCTTATTTAATTACTACTACAGATACTACTAATTGGGATACAGCATATACTAATAATCACACCCATGTTAATAAAACATTATTAGATTCATTAATTTCTTCTGGAGCAGGAACTTCTGCATTAATGAATGATGGTACGTATAAATCTATTGCTATTATAGCAGGATCAGATACATACGTACAATTTAATGATGGTGGAATATTTGGAGGAGATTCAACATTTATATTTAATAAGACTACAAATAGATTAAGTGTTGAAAATATAACAGTTACAACTAATTTAGATTTTAATGTTACACCATCTACAACTTATATATATGAAGATGGTAGTTCTAATTTAACATTTGTAGATTCTGTTTCTGGATCTGCTACATTAGCGGATCTATTAGGAGCTGGAACATCTTTTACGTTTACGTCCCCAACAGGATGGATTGAAACTTCTTCTACAGTTGGTGGTATACCAGCAGGAACCCCGGTAGCTTCTTTAAATGGACAAACATTAGTTGCTATATTACGAATGATGTTATTTTCAACTCCATCTAATCCTATATTTGTCATTCCTACTGAAACTATAGTATTAACAGAAGGAACTCCTGTTAATTTTAATGGATTATATGTAGAAAGAGGATCTACTTCAATAATGACTATAGTTGGAACATTTGTTAGTACGAATGGTCCTGGTGGAAAAGCATATGCATTATTTGATGGTGCTGCTACATATGAATTAAATGATACTGCATTTACTAATCCTAGTAGTGTTACCTTTACTTCCGGAACTTATAAATTTGAAGTAAATCAAGTATTTAAATCTAATGGGTTGGGAGAGGCAGATCCTGAGTTTGTTGTTTTATCAAATGGAGCAACTGTATACGCAAATGATTATACTGGATATGCTCCAGGAACTGCCACTAATACAAAAACATATACTGCTGTTGATCCTATATATTATGGAGCATTTACAGCAGGTACATCAGATTACAATACAGTACCTACTTGGAGTGAAATTACAACTGGTTGTACTAAACTTATATCAATAGAACCTACAATTCTTACAGTAAATATTACTACTTATTCTGGAACTGTAAATACTCATGAATATATTTGTGTTGCTTATCCTGATTCATATGGATTATTATCACATATATATTATGTAGAAGGAGGTAATAATGATGTCATTAGTTCTTTCTTAAATACTACAGAAACTTATACTAGAACTGATTCTACTACAGTTACTTATAGAGTATATTATGCGTTAAATAGTTATTCTGGAGAAACTACTCCTAGAACATTACATTATACAATTACATTTTAGTTATGACTAGAATACCATTTCCTTTAGGATTTAAAATAGTTGAAACATCAGGAACTACAAATACTGGAATTGCAATAGACGATAGACAAGTATTTGCTTCTAGTAGTGATAGAACAGCTTATGATAGTAATTTTTTCTATGAAGGATTATTATCTTATACTATAGGATTACCTTATCATGTTTCTGGAGTTACTAGTGATGCAGGATTTTATTATAGAAATAGTGCTAATACATGGACTGGTTTTAATTCTGATACTATAGATGATAAACATGCAAATGGTACTATGGATAGTACTAGTGTTGCTGAATCTGATCCTACTACTGGAACAAATATAGTAAATCATATTAATTACTTATATACATTAAATTCTGCGTTGAGTACTGGACGTACTTGGAAAGAACCAGTATTAAATGTTACAACCACTATTCCAGGATCTCCAACTGCTGGAGATAGATATGCTATTAATGGTGTTGGAACTGGAGATTGGACTGGACATGATGGAGATATTGCTATTTTTACTACTATATGGACATTTGAAGATCCATCAGTTGGTTGGGCAGTATTAAATCTTACAGATGGTAAGATTTATAGTTATGTAGCCTCAACTTCTTATTGGATTCAAACTAGTTCAGATTTACCGATTTTATCTGGATCTGTAGATGGTATTGTGAGTCATACATGGTATACAGATTTGTATGATGTAGTTACAAACACATCTAATTATTTAAATAAAAGTGTATTTGGTTATGTAGTTGTAGAAAATGATGGAAGTCCTACAACTGGATCTCCAGTTACAGCTACCATACAACAAGATTCTTTTACTATAAATACAGTTGGTGGATTAACATCTACTATTTCTGGAAAGATAATTACAATAGATGGATCAGGATTAGGAACTCCGAGTAATGCTAGTTTTTGGACATCAAAGTCTGAATCTGGATTATCTAATGAAGTTAATATTGGAGCATTAACTACTGGATTAGTTAAAATAACTGTATCAGGTGGAATTGCTACTCCTACTACTGCTATAGCAGGGACTGATTATCAATCACCTATTACTGTAATTAATGGATTAAATTCTCCATATCCAGGTACTATAATTAGATTAGGTGGAAACTTAACTGAAAATACAAGTATAACTCTTGGATCATATAATGCTGTATTTATAGTTGATAGTACTGGTATATTTTCAGTTGGAAGTTTACGTACAGGAGGAATAGTAGTTACTACCACTGGTGGATTTACAACTGAAACAATTGGTAGTTCTGGTGGAGGATATTTTGCATTTAGTAGTACAGGAGTTAGTTTTATTAGTAGTATTGCATTAGGTGGAATAAAATATTCTGGAGATTATTCATCTGGATTTACAGATAGATCTTTAGTTGATAAAGCATATGTTGACAATAGAGTGGGAGGAAGTGATGGTTATGTTCAATATAATAATACAGGAATATTAGATGGAGATAGTACATTTTTCTTTAATAATTCTAGTAAGATATTGTATGTAGATTATTTAACTATGCAATATAGTTTAACTTTAGGAAGTTCTGTAATTTATACTAACACTGGAAATTTAACATTTTACGATACAGTAATAGGAACTGTAACATTATCAGATTTACTTAATAGTGGAGGAGTTACACCAGTTGATGATATACTAGACTGGTCTACAGATAAATATATTCCATATACATCACAGACTGCTGGATGTTTTGATAATAGTTCTACTAATCCAATTCATACTAATAGACTTAATTATGATGGAAACTTTTATGCTCATGAAATACATGGATTTACATCCACTACATTTGGAGTATTTGGGTTTGCGTCATCTTCTGGTGCTGGCGTAAGTGGAGCATCAATTACAGGTGCAGGTATATCTGGTAGTAGTGGAAGTGGATATTTAGGAGAGTTTGTTCATTCTGTAAATACAACAAGATCAAATCCATATATATATATAAGTAAGGAAACCACAGGAACTGTAGATGATACTAGTAATATTATATATATAAATGATAATCCTGCAACTTCTGGAACTATATCTGGATCAGTTTTAAAAGTAACAGTTGTATCAACTGTAAGAATAGATATGAATCCTCGTGTTGCAGCAACTGGAGAAAGTGCTTACATTTTAGATACTCATAATGCTCTCACAACTTCTAATATACTAAGTTTAAGAAATCAAGGAGTGGCTAAAAACTATATAACAAGTTCTGGTAAAAATCTTTATACTGCTGGAACATCTAGTACATTTGTTATAACTCCTGGAATAATAAAAGATTTCTATACTGATGCTTCTACAAGTGGAACTGGAGAAACTGATTTATATAGTTATACAGTTCCGGCAAATATATTAGCAACTAATGGAGATAAACTGTTAGGTTATTATATAATTAATTCTTCAGCAAATAATTCTATAGAAGTATATTTTGCAACTTCATCTATAGGTTTATTAGATATAGGTACAAATACGTATAAAGTAAATTTTGAAATAATAAGAGTTAGTTCTACTGTTGCTAGATGCAGTGTTTCTATGGGAAATTATCAAAATGTATTTTATACAGAACTTACATCTAAAGATTGGACAACCACTAATATTTTAAAAGTTACAGGAACAGCATTAACTGGAACTGTAACAGCAAGATTCGGATCAATTGAATACAAACCAGCAGCAATAAATTAATTATATGGCAGCAACACTAACAGAGATTAATGATTTTAAAGTCACTGTGATGGCTAAACAGGTAGAGATATGTAATATATTAACTAATATATTAAGTATTGGTGGAAGATTTGATAATGAAGTTTATCTTATTAAATTACAAGGTATCAATGAATATTGTAATATTATCATAGATTATCTTAGTGAATCAGATTATGAAAATGACAATTTCTTTACTTTAGTTGAATTTCAAGATATTATAGAACACTTTAATGATTTATGTAATACAGATTATTGGTTTCCGATTTCTGTTGTAGAAGTTATTCCAACAGTTTTCTATAATACTGTACAATCTGGAAACTTTACTAGAAATAATTGTGGTGGAGGATACTATGGAAGTTTAGTAACATATACTGTTCCAGCTGGTACATATATGTCTAGTGTTTCTCAAGCAGATGCTGATAGTCAAGCTTTAACTGAAATTACAGCAAATGGACAAACTTATGCTAATACTTATGGAACATGTACAATAATTCCTACTGTTTTGTTTGAATCTGATTTTGCAACACCATGGGTTGGAGGTCTTCCAGTTAGTTGGTCAAGACATGTTGGATTTCCAGATATTGGAACTATTACTGAAGATCCAACTGATCATGTTAAAATGTCTTATACTGGGAATGTGTATACTAATAATCATATAGTATATGCTGGAGCTATTTCTAATACTCCTAGAAATGTAAGAATAGAAGTTAAGATAGATTCAATGTCTGCTGATACTGATATACTAATAGGATTTATACAAAGTATGACATTACCATATGGTGGAGGTTACAGAACTATACAACCATTTCCAACAATAGCAGGAACTTATTCTCAAGTTATATGGACTAATGGATATACTGATATAGCAATAATAACTAGAAAGACGATTTCTGGACCAAGGACTATAGAAGCTGTAATAGAATATGTGAAAATTTATCCTGTTTAAATACAAACGTAACATATATTATAATTTAACGTACGATAGATTATATAATATAAATTATTTATGAAACAATTTAATGATTATTTAAAAGTAATATTGAAACATGAAGGTGGTTATGTAAATAATTCTTCTGATCCAGGTGGAGAAACTAATTATGGTATTAGTAAGAGGTCTTATCCTGGTTTAGATATTAAAAATATAACTACAGAAGATGCTTCTAATATATATTATAATGATTATTGGGTTAAATTAAATATAGATAAAATATCAAATGAAGACTTAAAACTTCATATATTTGATATGTCTGTAAATGCAGGAATTAAAGTTGCTGTTAAACTTTTACAATCTATAGTAAAAACTACTCAAGATGGAATAGTTGGTTCTATTACATTATCTAAAGTTAATAATGAAGATTTAGTAGATAAATATAAAGAGTCTAGAATTAATTACTACAATAATTTGGTAGACAAGAATCCTAAATTAAGTATATTTCTTAAAGGGTGGATATCTAGAGTAAATACAACAAAATTTAATAATGAATAATAGATCTGAAAGTTTAATTAAATCTTGGAAAAATAGACCAAATTATATTGGAGATATTAAACATCCTAAATTATATAATATTTGGAGATCTTTCATGTTTACTAAGAAAGGTCAAGAAATAGGTTGTTCAGAGGAATGGAAAGATTATAGAACTTTTTATAACGATATTAAAGATTTATATTCTGAAGGACTTAGACTAATCAGAAAAGATAAAAATTTAAATTTTAATAAAGATAATTGTGTATTTGTATCAGATATAGAAAGTGCTAATTTAAAAGGTAATAATATATTATTAACTTATAAAGAAGAAACTAAAACACTTTTAGAATGGTCTATAGATTTAAATATTAGTCTCAAAGGTCTTAGAATAAGATATCATAGATATAAAGATATTTTACCAATAGATCAGATATTATTTGGTAGAATTAAGACAAAGAAAAGAAATATAACAGATTATAAATTATTAGAATATCAACAACAAAAGAATAAGATCTCTAAAATGTTATCCTCTTATAAAGTTAAAGATAACAATAAAAGATTAGAATTTGATTTAGATTATGATTTTATGATCAATAATATAGTTAGTAAAAATTGTATATATTGTAATAATAATTTGAATATTGGTTGTGATAGAATAGATAATAATATTGGACATATAAAGACAAATGTAGTTCCGTGTTGTTATATTTGTAATATTGTTAGAAGTAATAATTTTACAATTGAAGAAATGAAATTACTTGGTAAAGTTATAGAAGAAATAAGAATAAATAAAAGCAATCCTATATTGAAAGAAACATTTGATAAAGGAGAAGAAATAATAATTGAAATAGTATAAAATGGAAGAGGTAAATGATTTATTATATCAATTAAGATCTATTAGATTTAATGAAGATGAAATTACGGAATTTTTAACATTGATTTATAATAGTTTAATTGTATATAATCAGGATGTAGAATCTCAAATTGCTCAATTTGGAAATTATAAATATATAGATGCTTTTTCATTATTACAGGATATTTTATTAGATGAAAATATTGTAAGAAATTGGATGATGCAAGGAAGTTCAATTGTTTGGGATGCTAATGCATTAAATTATATCAATTTTTTAGAATTACAAAGTGTTGTTTTAACATATGGAGAAAAATCAGCAATAAACACATTATTTATTGATTTGAAATCTTTGAATAGTACCTGGGATGGTTTTTTCACCCCCAATGACCCAGCTAATTCTAAATTAAAATGTTTATGGATTTCTAAGGTAGGAGATGGGTTTAAATATAACTTAGTAGATCCAAGAGATGTGGATGACGCATATAGATTATCTTATGGGGGGAATCCGACAATCACAGAGAATGGTATGGTTTTAAATGGAACAACGCAATATGCAAATACTCATTATAATACATTAAATAAAACTTCTATATGTACTGGTGTGTGGTTAAAAGATAATAATTTGCCACTAGTTTCAAATCAAGGATATGCTTTGATAGCAAATACAGTTTCTAACAATTCTTCTCGACAATCATTGCAATTATTAAACAATGCAGGAACTAATTATTTACTGCTTTCAGATAACTTTAATGCAACGAGTGGTCAAGGAAGATCCACATTTGTGATCACAAGAGGGGATGGGTTTTTTGCAAGTAGTGTTTCTGGTAGTGCATATAATATTTTTAAAGATGGATTGGTTGTTTCGTCTGGAACTCGTAGTACATACGGGTCTCCTCCTAATTTAGTATTATATTTAGGGGCACAAAATAAAGAAGGAACAGGAGCAGTCAATTTTTTGAATAACACAGTAAAATATGCATTTATCGCGGAAGATATTTCACCAGAAATTATAGTATTGTTTTATTCTTATTTGTATAAATATGATCTTGGTGTTTTTTCTTTAAATTTTTCACAAACAATTTTGCAAGATACTTCTCTTGCTACGGTACTATATTCTCCAATTACAGTATTGGAACAAAGACATGGATGCACATTAGCTTGGTATGCAGGAATTAATTTTATATTTTTTTCAGAAGATGATGGGGTTACTTATCCTTATTCACATGCAATTATTATAGATGAATTAACATTTGCATATATTTTTTCAAATAAAAACATATATTTTGCTACAAGATACCATCTTTATTTTTCTTATGATAAATTAAATACAATTAATGAGGTGGATGTTCTTGATTTGGATGGAATAAATATATATAATTCTGTGCAATACACAGGTTGCTCTTTTAAACAAGCATTTACTTCTAAAACTATATCTTATTTGGGGGAAGAAATTGTATTGTGGGGAAATTACACAAATATAGATTGCAATGGTGATGGAATATCAGATAATTCACCAGTCAATTTATATTGGGGGGATAATGTCGGGAATGTTAAAATAATATATCAGTGGGGACGAAATGCTGGATATAAAAAGCCAAATGGGGACCTGATAGGCAATTCAGATAACCCATTATATTGCAGGCATATTCATTTTGCAATATATGATTCTATATCGGGTTATTTTTATATGAATACAGGAGACGAAAACCAAGAATGTCATTTTATGAGAGGAAATTTAGTTGAGGGAGTGTGGACTTGGGTTGAAGTATTTAGTGATTGGAATTGGGGAATGGCACAAATGATATTGGATTCGGATGCTGGGTATATCACAGGAGATCAAAGCACATCCGCACCTATACAACATCCTGGAGTTTGGAAGTTTGCATTATCTGATGTAGAAGATACAGATAATTGGGTACAAGTTTACGATCCAGGAAAAGCGTTTGCACCATTAATGACAGACAATGCCGGTGAAGTCGTTGCTCATGGGGGAGGAACATTTGCTTTATCTAAAAACTATGGATCTACTTTTAATACTATTGATATTGGTGGGACTATAGCAGGAAAATTCAAGATTTCTGAAAAAAACTCATTTGGGTACTATCGAATCTCACCAGTAATTGTGTCTTTAAATGGATATACGGTAAGGAATTATGGAAATGGGACGGTTTGGATTAAAATAAAATAATTATGCAATTAGAAGATATAAAAACCGGTGATGATTTATTCAGAAAGGACAAAAGTTTTTTAAGTTTTAGCAATTATAATAAACCATCTAATCCTTTATTTAAAAGAATTGGAGATATATGTTTATTTACAATACCATTATACATTCCTATATTAACAAGTATTCCTATATTAGAAAATACTAAGTTATGGATAATTGGAATATTATCTATTGTATTAGCAACAGTGAAGATAATAAGTAAGTTTAGTTTAAATCCTAATTTTAAAGATAATGTGGACAGTAATATTGAGTTGGGGAAAGAAAATTCTTAATAGTAAATTATTCTTATATACAGTAATTGTAGGATGTATATATCTATGGATAGTAGATAGAAAGAATCTTGCAGAAAATGTAGATAGATTAGGAAGAAATCAAACTGCATTAGTTCTTAAGAATAGTGAACAGATAGAACTTACTAAGAGAGAATTTACAAGACTTTATCATAAAGAAGATTCTATAGCACAATTTATTGGTATTAAACCAAAACAGTTACAAAATGTAATAGTTAATAACTATCATTATAAAGATACTAGTATAGTCAAATTTCCTCTTATTCCTACTAATACTGGAGATACGGTAAAGTTTATTAAACCTACAGGATGTGTTAGAGTTGAAGGATATGTATTAAATAAAGATATAATATTTAATAAAGTAGAGGTATTTGATACTTTTACTACTTATTTATATGGTAAGAGACCTCATAAATTTTTATTTATTAAATGGGGTAAATGGATTATAGATGCTAAAACGTATTCAGAATGTAAAAAAGATACTATACAAGTTGAAAAGAATTTAAAAATTAATAATTAAAAATTAGAAATTATGCCAGTTGATCCGCCACAATTACCTAGACCACGAAGTTTAGTAATTAAAGATATTAATGAAGTAAATATATTAGATATAAAGAATATAAGTAAAGAAAACGTACTATTTAGAATGTTAGTATGGACAATAATAAAGTTGATGTCTTAGAAATTTCTGCAATTACTCTTTCTCTATTATTTATACTAGTTATTAGTCAATATCATATATCATATGAAGGATTTAGAGGGTTAACAGAAAATCAATGGAATAGAGTATGGGTAATTGCAGAAAATTCTTTAAATTTAACTATGTCTACACTAATTACTATTCTTGCGGGAAGTGGATTAATACGTTTAATGTTTAAGTATATATTTATTCCATATTTTATTGTAAAGTTAATTTATCAATGTAGTATGTTTTTTCAAATATATATAGTATCTAAAGAATGGTGGGAAAGTATATGGAGTTTTATATGTGTATCTTTATTAACTATAGGGGTATTTTATTGTTTAAGATTAATTAGAAAATATAGAAAAAATGTGGCCAAAATTTTTAAATTCAAAGTGGTTTGAGAGATTATTTACAGCTACTCTAAGTATAATGTTATTACTTATAACACAACGATTTACTATTATTCGTGAAGATAAGATTAAGGCAGCTGAAGAAAAAGCCAAGATAGAAGAGAAAATAAATGAAAGAGCTCTTACTGTATATGTTGATTCAAAAGATAAAGAATTAAAAGATGAAATTAGCAAGAAATCTGATGAATTAAGAGTATATGTAGATAGAACAGTTATATCATTTGGGAATGATGTACGTGAACTTAGAAACTATTTCTTTTCATTACATAGTACTAATAGAAATAAAATAATTAATCATTTGAAAAGTAATATAACAAAAGATACTATAAAATCTATTCCTACTATTAAACCAATAGAATATGCAAGAATTGGAGAATGTGCGTTGAACAATGTAAAAATTAATTAAAATGGCAATTGAATTTGTATCATTAGATACTATCATATATGATCTTTTATATATCATAGAAGGTTCTCAAGTATCTCAAAGTATATCTATTACAACTAATCAAATAGAAAATTGGATTCATCAATACAGAGCTTTATTAATTAAACAAGATCTTGATAAAGGTAAAATTGTTAATCCAGACTATGTACAAGAGATACAATGTATGAAACTTATAGTTGTAGATAAATCTGAAGATTCAACTATACAAACTGGTAGACTTTTAGTTAGATCTGAATTACAAGTTCCTAAAACTATTGATTTAAACTTTAGATCTGGATTTACTTATATAGGTACATTAGATGGTAGAGAATTAGATTTTGTTCCACAATCTAGAGTTAAATGGCAGAAAGAAAAATACTATACTCAAAATTCTCCATTAGTATACTTAAAAAATGGATATTTATTTGTTGATAATGATCATGTTATAGAATGGTTATGTGTTAGAGGTGTATTTGAATTACCACCAGAAGTTGGTAATTTTGTTAATCCTTATACTAATACTCCGGAATTTACTATTAGTAGTAAATATCCTATTCCTATTAATATGTTACCAACTCTTAAAGAAATGATATTAAAAAAAGAATTAGCAATAACAGTTGGTTCTCCTTCTGATACTAAAAACGATGCTTCTAATATAGTTACTCCAAATGAGAGGGAAAAATAAGATAAAGAATTGTTATACAAGTAGGGATTTATATAGTGATTATATAAAAGATAAGATTCCTGGAGATCCATATTATATATCATTTAAAGAATACTATAGTATATGTGGAGATTATTATAAGTGGATTGTTAGTCAAATGATAGATGAATCAAAGACGATTAAATTACCATTTCGTTTAGGATATATTTATGTAGGTAAAAGAAAACCTGCTATATTATCTGGAGCAACATTACCATTTGATAAACGTCCAATGAATAGTTTAAGTATAGATTGGAAAGAAACTAAGAAGTTTGGTAAATGGATTCATCATATAAATGATCATACTGGTGGATATAAGTATAGATTTATTTGGTCAAAGATAGAATGTTTTGTACTTAATAGAGAGTTTTATAGATTAGTTTTTACTAGAACCAATAAAAGATATTTAGCTAAAATGATTAAATCTGGAGAACATGATTATTCAGAGATTTAAAAATAATAAAGTAATATGATATATAATTTAGTTTCAGTTAAAAAAGTTATAGCAAAAGTCTTTGCTGATTTAGATTTACAAGAACAACCTCATAGAATTAGTGATATGATCGAATATGCTGGTGAAGCTCTTAAAAAGATAGGAGCATTTCCAGCAATGGTAACTAGAGTAACTGGTAAGGAAGATCTTCCATTATTACTTATTAGTAATTATCAAGCTAAACTTCCTGCCGATCTCAATACTATTAATCAAGTATCTTACTCTGTTGGTAGCACTGGACCATTTTATCCTATGAGATATGCCACCGGAAGTTATTCATCTAATCATGTAGTTAAAGGAACAGAAGGGACAAATACTACATCTCATGTTCCATTTTATCCATCTCAGTATTCTACAACTACTAGTAATATTCCAAGTAGTGAAAAAGATACTATATTCTCTTTAGATTATTCTTATATTATAGTCGGAGGATATATAAAAACTAATATTAAAGATGGATATTTACTTATATCATATCAAGCTATTCCAACAGATCGAGATAATTATCCATTAATACCAGATGATGAATCATTTTTTGAAGCCATATATTGGTATATTAATATGAAATTAACTTATCCAGAATGGAAGAACGGACGTATAAGAGATGCTGTATATTATGATGCAAAAAGTTCTTGGAATTTCTATCGTAAACAATCATATGCTAATGCTATGATGCCTAATTCAGATCAACTTGAATCTATTAAAAATACTTGGATTAGACTTATTCCTGAGATTAATGCTCATGATACATTCTATTCTACACTTGGAGAACAAGAAACAGTATATAATAACGATTTAACTCCTACTGTTTTATTTCCATTTACTGAAACTAATATTAGTCCTAGTTAACAATGGCAGAAACTAACAGATATCAAGTCATAAATACTTTTTCTGGAGGTATGAATACTGATGCTGACAAATCAGTAATACCTAAGAATCAATATTTATATGCAGAAAACTATAGAATTTTTGGTGATTCTACTAATACTGTAGGATCTTTAGAGAATATATTAGGAAATACTTTATTAACTAGTGTTATAACTCCTGGATATTACCCTATAGGGTATTGTAATATAAGGGATGAATTATATATATGTACCACTCAAAATCAACATCCCACAGATGGATTATATAGTGAGTTAATAAAAGTTATATTTACTGCGGATGGAGAAAGTATATCGTCTCATACTCATATATATAATGATCAATATTCATCTGATGGATCTAGACTTAATTGGAGTAGGGATTATTTGATAAAAGCAATAGGTAGATATGAGTCTGATACGATTAAGAAAATATATTTTGTAGATGGATACAACATATTTAGAAGTATGAATGTTGTTAGTATATCTACTACTTCTCCAGTTAATAAATTTGATGTTATTCCAAATTTTAATTTAAGTTCTCCAGTATTCGATAGATTTGTTTCAGGTAGATTAACTTCTGGTAAAATACAATATGCTTATCAAATGTATAATTTGTATGGAGCAGAAACTCTATTTTCTCCAGTATCTCAATTAATACCTATATCAGAGACATCTGGACAAACTGGAAGTAATAAAACATTTAAAGGATCTGAGATAGATGAAAATACTGGAAAAGGTATTAGATTTTCTATATTTCCTCCTACAGGATTTGATAGAATTAGAATAGTATCAATAAAATATAATTCAATAAATTCAATACCTGTTATTAAAATTATAGTTGATCAGAATATTTCAACTAATCCTATTACTACTTATTTCTATGATTTTGGAACAACTGCTTTAGGAGAATATACTTATGAAGAATTTGCAGTTATAGGAAGAGAAGTATTTGTAGCTTCTGAATTAGAAACTAAGAATAATTATTTATTTGTTGCTAATATTACAGATAATGATTGGGATGTAGATTTTGATGCTAGAGCTTATAGATTTGTTTCTAGTACTGCTAGTGGATCTCTAACTACTGGACATACTGCTATATTTGATGCAGGAGAATGGGGAACCAATAATTGGTATGATATTAATAGTAATTTTCTAATAGGAGGAACTACATCAGTTCCAGAAACATATGATTGTTTAAATCCTTATAATGATATATCTTTAGACAAAAGTAGAACTGATACAACTCCTTCATGGATTCATTTATATAATTTTATTTATCAAGTTAATGGTACTACAATAGGAGGTGAAGGTCTTAATGTTTCTTATTCTTTTATACAACACCAATTTATTATAAGTAATACAGGAACTAATTATGGAGAAGATTATTGTTATAATACTGATTATAGTAATGTAAATGTAGAATTAAATTATAAAGGATATCAGAGGGATGAAATATATAGATTTGGAATAGTATTCTTTGATGATAAAGGAAGATCATCTACAGTAAAATGGATTGGTGATATTAGAATGCCTTATTATACTGATATTATTGGTGGGTATGATAATTTTCCGTTTACATGGGATGTTGATGAAATTTCTTACGGAATGTCTCTAGGAATAAGTTTTACAGTAGATACTAGTAGTGCTTATTCACAAGGAGCTAAATATTTTAAAATAGTTAGAGTTAAACGTGAATCTGCTGATAGAACAATATTAGCTCAGGGTATTATTCCAACAATGTTGCTTTATAATGATGGTTCTGGATTGAGTTATAGGGGATATACTATTCCATATACAGCAACTGGTACAGTATCAGGCATAACAAAGTACACTTCTCCTTTAGAATTTATATCTCCTGAAATTAATTTTAATAAGAACTTATCTTATACAATTGGAGATAGTCTTGAATTAATAGCAACTAGTACAGTTGCTAAACAATGGGATAATTTTTCAAATGTTAGTATGACTATTGGAACATTACCAACTACTAGTAACTATTCACAGACAGTTAAATACAGTGGTTTTGATACTTCTCTTCCTATATCAACTAGAAGTTCAAAAATAAAGAATGTTAATAATTTTCAAATATTAGGTCCATTAACAAAAATAAATAATCTTACTTATAGTGATGGAATTTTCATGACTGGAGTTGATTATAGAATTTTAAATATAACAGAATGTGCAAGTGTAGGTAGTGGAAGTAGTAGTATGCATCTTAGTGCTGGAGGTACTAAAGGAATTGTAGAATCTGATTCTTTTGCAGGTAATATAGCTGGTACATCATTTAATTGTTACTATTGTAACTATAAAAGAAATGTGTTTAGTAGTCAATATGGAGGTAATACATACACCGCTAGACAGAATAATTCATATATAAGTTGTAGTTCATTACAAATATGTATAGATGACACTACAGTTAATGTATATGAAGGAGATACTTATATATCTATGTTTGATTATCTTCGTAATATAGTTTATGGAGATATTATAAATGATCGTAGATCACAATTAATAGTATACTTTCCAGTTGAAACTTCTATCAATCTTAGATATAGAAGTGACGATTGTTTTAGTAAAACTACTGATGATCCAAATCATAGTAGAAGATATATGCAGGAATTAGCTGGAATTTATACATCTGGTAGTATAACTTATAATCAACTTACTGATTTATATAAATATAATTCTGTATATTCTCAAGAAAATACAACTATAGGATATTATCCAGAATCTAATATTGCCGATAATAGTAATGAAGTACATGATAATAGAATATTAGTTTCAGATCTTAAAATAGATAGAGAAACATCTGATAGTTGGACAATGTTTAGAATGGATAATTTTTTAGATGTAGATTCTAAATACGGTAAGATAACATCTCTATTAGTTAAAGACAATTATTTATATTTTTGGCAACCTAAAGCATTTGGAGTATTATCTGTTAATCAGCGTTCTGTTATACAAGATAATAATCCTGGAGCATTAGTCCTTGGTACTGGAGGGGTATTGGATAGATATGATTATTTATCTACTAGTTATGGATCTACTTGTAGATTTTCTCCAGTTAATGGAATAAATGGATTATATTGGATTGATAACATTAATAGAACTATTTGTAGATATAATGGAGAAGGCGTTGAACCAATATCTAAAAGTAAAGGAATAAATTCCCTTATATCTAGTTCCATAAGTTTAGATACAGAAACTATATCATGTTCAGATAGAAAGTATAATGAAGTATTATTTACTATTCCTTATACTTATACTACTATCTCTGGAGATTCAATGCAACCAAGTACCTATAAACTAGAAGCTACTAGTATACCAAGTTATTATTATACAGATTGGAGATATAATACATCTCTATTTACTACTATTAAAAATTTTAAACTTGTAGTTGAGGTAATTGAAGTATCAGCAAATGAAAGTACATTTACAGATGGATTTGTATCAATATCTGATGAATTTAGTGTTACTAATTATAAAAAGTATTTAAGAAATGGTACTAATACATTTGATATTAATAGTTCTATTACAAATACTTTAACTTGGTTAAATTTTGGATTAGGTAATGATAATGAATATACTAATCCTCATAATTATAAATTATTATTAAGTTCTATAAATTGTTATGAAATCGTAGATTCATTATATTTAGATGAAGAATTTGTTTATTCAGATGGAGATATAGAAACTGTTACTACTGGTATTTGGACTATGAATGTTTATCCTCCAACACTTAGTATGACTAGGGAAATAACTTCTGGTAAATTACATATGGCAGTTACTGGTTTTGCTGGATTATATTCTACTCAAGCATCTTATAATAATGCAATTCCTGCTGGAAATGGAACAGAATTTAAAATAGAAATTAAAGTTGATGAGGCAATAGGATACCATGCGTTTCCATCTTGGAATAGTTGCGGATTATGGATTATGAATGCTGACACTGGAGCATCAGTTTATTATCTTAATTTTGCTACAACTGGAACATATACATATGTTGGAGGAATAGATTTTCCTGTATTAGATGATACAGTTAATTATAGTTTACAAGTAGCTTTAGTTGATTTTGGTAATCCTTCAGTAACCATGTCTATAATAGTAGATTATATAAAAGTATATAAAAGAGTAAGTAGTCCTACTGCATTCTTTACTGAAGATTTTGATTCATTTTATTCACTTCCTATTGGAGATGTACCTACTAATTGGATTGCTAATTATAATATAAATTGGGATGTTGTAGGTTCAGGATATCATGCTGGTGGAACATCAGTTAGTACAGTAGCTCCTATAGTATACAATGAATTAATGGAGTCATTTAATGGAGTATATACATTTAATACAGATGCTATATCTTTATTCATAGTTCCATCTAGTACTAATTATATAACTAATTCTGGATCTTCTCTATATATGCATAACATAGGAAATAGAAATACATTCTATGGAGTTAAGTATCCATCTACATTAAAATTTATTGCTAATGATAATTTCGAGGAAGTTAAGACTTTTGATAGTTTTAAATTTAATTCTACTTGTAGAACAGAGATTGATGATATAGATCAATATGATAAGACATTTGTAACTATACGTTGTTATAATGATTATCAAAATTCTAATTTTCAAACTATTTATACTTCTGGAGTTAATACTAATATTACTCGTAAAGAAAGAGAATTTGTATTAAATGTTCCAAGAAGTAGAGTTAGTATATCACAACCTAATTATCCAAATATATTTGATCCAGCTAATCTATCAAATGAAACAAGATTATTTAAAGAACGTATGAGAGATAAATATCTTATTACAGAATTATTATATAATGATACAGGAAATAATAGATTTAATGTTCCTTATATAACCACTAATTATAGAATATCTAAACGATAATGAAAAGAAGATTAAAAATAAAAAGATATAAGTATCAAACTGGAGGGTTAAGTTATATGGATACTACTCCTAAATTACTAACTCCAAGAGGTACTAGCGGGGTTGGACAGAACTTACAATTACAAAGTAGTCAAATACCTAGTATTCCAGTGGGAGATATGCAACAACATTTTAATCAACAAATTCCACAACAGTCATTTCCTCAACAACAATCTCCTCAATTTGGTCAGAGTATGAGAACTGCTGGATCAGTTGGAAGGATGCTTGGATCTGGATATTACGGTAGTCAAATGGCCAGTAATCAAGGAGAACAGGCTTATAATGCAACTATGGGAGTTGTATCTCAAGCTGGTCCTATAGGTGGGGTAATTGGTGGAATAACTGCAATAGGAGATGCTATAGGTAAACCTATTAGAGCTAAAGCTGAAGAAGTTGATCCTAATACTGGTGGATATGCTGATATAGGAAAAGCTAGACGTACAGCAGTTATAGGAGGACTTACTAATCCTTTAAAAGCGTTAATAGAACATCCTAATTATAAGAAAAAAGATAAAGAGATGAGATGGCAAAAACAACTTACAGATTGGAATAGTTCTTTACAAAAAAGTTCTGTATATAGGCAACAAAATCCTCAATATAATTATAATCCTACTTTTGCTACTGGAGGAGATTATAAAGGAGTATCTATGAGGTTATTACCTAATAAATATCCTAATGGAGGTAATGTTTTAGATCCGTATGCAGAAATTGAAGAAAAATATGCAGATGATCCTAGATTAAGAGATCTTGACTATAAAGATTGGTTGTCTGCCGTAGAAGGAGGGAATAAAAAGAATTATCCTAATTTAGTTAGTGAAGGTGAATTAAAAGATAAAGCTAGATTATATTATTATTCTCAACAATTAAATAAGAAACTTAGAGAAAAGAATCCAGACGTATATACTAATTTACAAGAACGTTACGGATGGAAAGGAAATAAAAGTACTTGGGATGATTCTAGTGATTTATCGAATATGACTAGAGTTGAAGGAGCTGAATCTTACGCTAAACAACATCCTGATTTCTATCTTTCTCCAGAAGAACAAAGAAGTACATTAGATAAATATTGGGATGATTACAATACTCTTAGAGGTAAATACGGTAAATCTTTAAATTTATTAGGATCAGATGAAGATCCTAATAAACCAGAAACTTGGAAAGTTGGAGCAAGACATTCAGTAGCATTTAATCCTTCTAGATATGGATTAGTTATTCAACCTGAGAATGAAAAGGCTGCTAAACAAAGAGGATATGAAGCTAAAAGATTTGATTACAATGTAGAATATGATCCTAGTAGATATTCAGATGATGAAGGATATAATATTAGTATAAATAGAGCTATAAAGAAATTATATCAACCTGAATACCAAATGTATGCTAGAGGAGGATATAATACAAATGGTATGATAGGTAATGCTGAATTAGAAGATGAAGAGATATTTAGAGTACCTGATGGTACAATAGAAAAAGTTAATGGACGTACTCATGCTCAAGGAGGAGAAGTATATAATCTTCCAGAGAATACTGAAATACTTGGTAAAAATATAGCTCCTAACGGAAAGTCTTATAAAGAGAATGGAGATAAGTTAATAAGACAATTTAATAAATATACTAATATATTAGAAGACAAACCTACAGCATTAGCTAGAAATACTGCTGCTATGATGTTGGATAAAATACAGAATAAGTATACCGATTTAATGAATATGCAAGAAATGGAGAAAGGTTATTATTTAAGTCCAGATGAAGAAATGGAATATGCTTGTGGGGGAATTACTCCAGAATATAAAAGTGGCGGTTGGATTCAAAAAGCTACTGCTTCTATAAAACGTAGAGGTACTAAAAGTAGAGGATTAATTGATTTTCCAATGTATGAAGATGGAGATATAACTAGTAGATATGATAGAAGGATTCCAACAAATAGAAATTCTTATTCTCCAACTGGATATAGTGGGTCAGATTTTCTTAGATATTTAAGACCAACTGGTACTGATCAAAGAACGGGTATGCCTAATCCTATAAAGTATAATGATCCAGCTGGACGTGTAGGGCCTGGATATTTTGTTGGTAATATCAATCAACCTGAAAAATATGATTTATCTTATGATATTGAAACCTCTCCTAGATATGAACGTACTAGATTTATAGATGAACCTCAAGATAAATGGTATAATAAAGCTATTGAAGGAGCAGGTCAATATGCTCCAATTGCATATAATTTATATCAAGGATTATTTGGTAAAGCAGAACAAGAAGATCCTTCTACTAATCCTTATGAACCCGAAATTAGAAGTTTAATGAGAAGTAGAAGATATAATGTTGATCCTGAATTAGAAGCTAATAGATTGGCTACTGCTAATTACTATAGAAACTTAAGACAAGCAGCTCCTTCACAAGGACGATTACTATCTGGATTACAATCAGGACAAATCGGTAGACAAAGATCTGATGCAGAAGCTTATGCTAGAAAACAAAATATGGATAATCAATATATTGGAGAAGAAGCTCAGACATTGATGGGTCTTTCTGATATAGATGCTAGATCTAATGAAGCTATTGATGAAAGAAATGAAAGAGCAAGAGCTGCACAAAAGAGGTTCTTACCTACTGCTTTAAGTCAATTACAACAACAAACTCAGGTTAATAAAATAATGAGAGAGAAAGAAAAACTAATGAGAAATAAAGCTCTTAGAGATGAAGAACGTCAGAGAATTATGGAAGAATATTTCAAAGGATATAATTTTAATTTAGGAGGAGTATAATATGCCTACTATAGGTCAATACGATGTTCCAGCTGAGAGTAACGCATATGATACTTTTGTAGATACATATGTTCCAATCCCATTTGATGAAATGATGAAAGTTGGAATGATGAAGCAACAACAGCAGGAACAAACTTATGATGCTTTGTCTAAGACATATGAAGATGTTTATAATTTAAAATATATACCAAATTCTAAAGATGAACAGTATGTTAAAAGTGTAGTTATTCCTACAGCTAAAGAAATATTTGATAAGTATTCTACATCTGATCTTAGTCCAATCACATTACGTCAAATACGTAGAGATTTTAATACTAAAATTGATAAGAATTTAGTTAAAGATATTCAAGATTCATATTTAGGATGGAAACAACATGAAGTTCAGAAACAGAAGTTAGCTTCTGAAGATAGATTAGATCCATATGAAGAAGATAGATCTAGTGGATATAATACTGCTGTTCATGGAGTATACAATAACTTTTCTGTTGCATATAGTGATCCTATTGCAGATTTACAAAAGAAATTCTTTGTACCATTAAAGGAGTCTCTTCTTAGAGATAGTAAAGGTAATTTACGTACTACTAGTAGAGGATTTAATGTAGAAGGAGTTACTCCTGAAATTATTCAAAATGTTGTAGAAAAGAATCTTGATACTGAAGTGGCTACTAGAGAAGGACGTAGAGCAATTAGCCTATACAGAGATAGATATGGTCTTACTAAAGATCAAGCTAGTGATAAAGAAGTATTAAGAAAAGCATTTACAGAAGCCGGAGAACCATTTATTAGGGAAAACTTAACTGGATCTCAATATCCAGAATGGATGTTTAGAGATAAAGGTGAGAAGGAAAAGTCTATACCACTACAACCTGTATCTATGTCTCCTCAGTTTAACCTAGCTGGTATAAAAGAAGGAGATGTACCAAGTATAGAAGATATTACAGGAGTTAAACAGAAAGGATTTTTTGGAAAAGTATTAGCTGCTGCTAAAGAAGGATTTACTATGGGATTCGGAACTCATGAAGAAAAACAAAGTTTTAAAACTCAACATGAAGATGCTTTAGATAAACTATTTTCTGGAAATTATATAAGACCTGAAGATAAGACTCCACAATATAAACAAGTTGAACAACAAGCTAAGAATTTCTTTAATTATAAAGGAAAAGATGAAAATCAATTATCTGATTTAACTAAAAAGTATATAGAACATTTTTATACTAAAGGTCATTCCACTCCAGTTTTTGAAATACCTACAGATGAAGCTGCTAAACAATCTAACGATTTAATGTTTAATAAAAATAATATAGCTACTAATAGAGAATTCTATGATACAGATAAACCGTTAACTCCTACTAATAGAATGCAATATTCTGAGTTAGTAGATGAATATCCCCAGAGTAAATATTTATATAATATAGTTGGTGCTATAGGTGCTAATAATCCAATGTTTCCATCTGGTAGACAGGTTAATATTTACAAGAAGGATAAGAATGATCAACCTACAGAATTAGTTAAAACATTCTTTATGGGACCAGGGGAAGGAGAAAAGGATTTAGGTAGATTTCCTCATAATTTTCATCAAATAAATTACAACGTTCAAGGAAATAGAAAATACAATGATACTTTTTGGGATGGTAAATTAGGTAAAACAGTACCTATGGAGATATCTCAAGAACGAATAGATTTTCCTCAAGGTGATGAATTTAAAGTAGATATTAAATTTAAAGTTGATGGAAAGAGTTATACGTTTCCACCAAAAGATACATCTGAAGATAGAAAATATTTTCCAGATACAGAATCAGCATTAGCTACCTTTACAAATTATTATAGATCTATTACAAGAAGTAAGTAATAAACATGCCCGATAAGACTTTTAGAGATACAGATTATTATAGTGGTCAAATAGATCCTATGACTGGGTTACAACTTGCCCAAGGAATTCCAGAGAGTAGTTCGTATGATCCTATGTTAGGAGTATGGAATACTCCACATCCTACCATACAAGATACTGGAGCAGAATTAACTTCTAAATATGATACATCTGTACAACCATTTGTAGACATAAACAGACTACGTGGAGAGAGACAGTCTGGATTTGCTCAACTAGGATCTGCTATTAATCAAGCTGTAGTTGGACAGGTTGTTGGGGGTACTGTAGAAGGAATAGGATATTTACTTGATTTTGAACAATATGCTAATCTTGCTAAAGGTACTGAACAAGAATTTGGAAACTGGTTTTCAGATATAGGTAAGTCTTTACAAACTTGGACTCAAGAAGAAACTCCTGTATATACAACTTATGAACCTGGATCTTTTAGTCCTGATCATTGGAGTTGGTGGATGAATAATGTTCCATCTGTAGCATCTACATTATCATTATTAATTCCTGCCGCTGGTGCAACTAGAGGATTAAGTATGTTAGGTAAAGCTGCTAAGATTGGAAGAGAGTTAGGAGTTGCAGAAAGATGGGCAGCTAAAGGAATTACTCAAGCTATTGTATCTCGTCATATGGAAAGTATGATGGATTCTAATCAAACTTATAACGATGTTCTTAATAAATCATTAAGTTCTGGAATGTCTGATGAAGAATCTAAAAAGAAAGCTTCTATAGCCGCATCTAGTGTATATAAAATGGAATGGGCCTCACTAGCTCAAGATATACCACAATACTTATTATTGAATAGATCATTTAGTACTGCTTCTTTAGAAAATACAATTGGTATTGCTAGAAAGATGGGTAAGACTATCACTCCAGTCATTGGGAAGAAAACTGCTGCGATTGGATGGGATATGTTGACAGAAGGTGGAGAAGAAGCATTTCAATATATAGCTCAAAAGGAAGGTGAATATTTAGCTAATACTACTTATGATCCATCTCTAAAAAGATTATTCTCCGATAGATTAGATTCATATCTTGCAGATGGAGATTTATGGACACAAGGTTTTTTTGGTGCTGTAGGAGCTGGGGTTGTACAGACTACTGGACATGCAATCAATAAAGCTATAATGGGTAATAAAGATCCTAGGATAGAAGATATTCAATCTTGGGGTAGTCAATTCTCTTACTGGAATCAAAGGATGAAAGAAGCTCAAACTGATGGAGATACTAATGCTGAGAGATTCACTAAGGATGCATTATGGTCTACATTAGGTACTAAAGCTGCTACTGTTGGGAATGCTAGGAATGCTATGGATTTTTTAGAAGCAATGAAGAGTCCTACTCAAGAAGAATTAGATAGATTTGGAGTTGATGAAAATGATCTTAAAGTATTTCAATCTGAACTTCCTAAAGGAATAGAGAAGATTAAAAGAATTGAAAAGATATATAACGATAATTCTAAACTATATAATCCTGACAAAGCTCAGTTAGTTACATATCATCAAGCTTTATTAGAAGATCAAATTAATAATAGAAATAGATTAGAATCATTAAGTAATCAAGATAGGTCTATGATTCCTAATCTTGATATACTACCTCCACATGTTAAAGATTATTTATTTCATGAAGTAGATTCTAGGTTAATAAATAAAAGAATTAAATTCTTTGAAAAAGCTTTAAATAGATCTGAAACTGAATCAGAAGAAGCTCAATATCAAAAGAACATTGATAAACTTAAAACTCAACTAAGTACTGTAGAAGCTGCAAAGAAAGATATAGAGTCTATTGGTGGATTTACTAAAACTACTATTAATAATTACTTACCACAATTAGAGTCTAAAGCTTTTGAAGATTATAGGAGACACACTCAAGAATTAGAATATAGCAGACATGCTATATCTGATCTACAGAGTGATCTTGAACGTATCAAGAGAGATGATTTTATATCTACTCCTGAAGAACGTACTAAGTATACTCAACAGGCAAAAGAAGAACAAGAAGAGAATAAAGTATATCAACCATCTATTGATGATATGGTTGTTTATACTGCTCCTGATGAATCTATTAGTTTACATAAGATAAATGAAATAGATGAAGAAGAAAATGCTACTATAACTCCTGTTGATGAAACTGGTAATCCTACTGGAGATCCAGATATAATAGTAGATAGAAATAATCTTACTTTGTTTCATAAAGAAGGAGCTGAAGAGTTAGATCAGCCTGAAACTATTAATTGGGATGAAACTCCAGAAGTAGAGAAAACTTTATACGATGAACCTGGAAGAGGCTTAAGAGATGTATCTGCATCTATATCACATTCTCATTGGGAACCATCTCAAAGAAAAACTATAGTTAGAAATAAAGCATTTGATATACACGTTAGTACACCTAGTAATGACTTAAAAGGAGATAATGTCAGTTTTAGTATTGATACTAATGTTGCTAATGTAGCCACTGATGAGAGGTATAGGAAGGCTTTAGAGAAAACAACTAAGACTGTTAATGATAAGATTAATAATGGTGAGAAGTTTACTAAAGTAGAAATTAACAATATAGTAAACACTATAAGATTAACTAATAATGAAGATAGATTTAATTCATTAGTTGATATTATACCTATTAAAATATCTTATAAAACTAAAGATAATCAAATATTCGATACAGGATTATATTATCATGATACTAATTTTATTCATAGATTATCAGGTGGTGGATGGAATATAGTTATTCCTTCTGATGTAGAAGATGTTGAGGTATATATTCAATCTGAGAGAGAAAAGGTAAGGAAGAATAGAAAGATATTATTGACAGCATTATTATCTGGAAAAGAAGTTATCCTTTACAATATTGGAAAGACAATGGGTATTCCTAATAATACTGGAGTTAATAGACGTATTGACGAAGTATTAAAACAAGATGCTAATGAAATAAAATTAGGAGTAGTAGACAGTACTGAAAGAGCATGGACTGGGCAGGGTAATGAGGATATGAAAGGTAAAGGAACCCCTGGTAATGTACTATTTGAAACTAACAAAACTTGCAACGGAGAAACTGGTACTATCAAATGTAATATATCTAAGTTATCTCCCGAACATGCTGCAATATTATGGGATGTATTAATTACTAGGTCTCATAGAGGAAGTGGTGGTAATCAAGCTGTATATAAAACTGAAGATGTTGAAGGATTAACTATTGGACAAGTATTAAAGTTATTAACTAATTTTGGTCCTAAAACTAATATTAATCATCCTAATAAAGTTGGTAAAGAATATCTTAAAAATAAACAACTATTTATAGATAATAAACTTATTCTTCATTATGGAGAGAATACTGTAGATATACATGATATATTCAAGAATAGAATTAATATAACTCAGGAAAGAGAGAATTTTATTAATTGGGCTACTAAGAATAAAAATTATACTATTACTAAAGAGATTCCAGAATTAGGAATTGAACTTAATAAACCTATGAAGAAGAAATTTAAATTAGGTTCATGGGTTAGTGAAGGTAATGATAACTATAGTGGATTCTTAATTAAGAATGGGATAGTTCAAACTGATGTAGATGAATTTGAAAATACAGGATCATTATATCATGCTCCTGTAACTATAATTGATATATCTGAATCAGGATATGAAGTTATTCCTGCTAAACCAATTATAAAGAAAGCTAAAGCTACTGCTAAAGAAATTGAAACTCAAAGTAACAAACCTTCTACAAATCCTAAGAATACCGGAACTACTAAAGTTACTTCTACTAAAACTGGAGAACTTACAGTATCTCCTACAGAAATAAATAAGTTAAAATCATTACCAATAGGAACTGATATATATCTTAATATACATAGTAAACTTGGAGTTGATGAAGATAAAGATATAATTACTCCAGTATTAGTATTATCAGTTGTAGATAGTGGAGGAATTAAATCTTATCGACTTAAAGGTGCTAGATTAAGAACTGCATTTGGAATATCTATTGAATCATTTCAACAAGATCCTGAGCCTATAATTGAAATTAGTGATCAATCTGTTAGTAAGATTAGTACTGTATTAACTAACTATAAAGACTATAGTATCAATGTACCTAAAGAAATTGAAACTAAGGAACCTGATATTAAGGAAGAATCTACAATTGAAGAATTTACTCCAGATATTAAAAAGTCTGATGTTATTACTGGGTATAGTGCTGATCCTATCACTGATATTAATTCTGGTAATGAAGCTCCGTTCAAGTTGGCTTATACAATTCCTCCTCATTATGAGATAATTGATATACAAAAAGAAACTAGATGGTTACGAGATAAATTAGGTAATATTCCAGTTGAGATAGTAAACGGATTAATATATATGTCCAAAGGTAATAGAATAGCTATTGGACAAATGAAGAGAGATTCAATTGCATTATCTAATGTAGCAATGTCTAGTACTAGTTATCATGAAGCTTTTCATAGAGTATCATTATTATATTTAGATGAAGAAACTAGAGGTTCTATATATAACGAAGCTAGAAAAAGATATACACTTACTAACCAAACAGATAGTCAAGTTGAAGAAGTATTAGCTGAGAAGTTTAGAGAGTATGTAATTGATAGAGAAAGTGAATCTCCAAGACTTACATTTTTTGGTAAGATTGCAGAGTTCTTTAAAAACTTATATTTATTAGTTAAACATGTATTTACTGGATCTAATAGATTAACTGATTTAGATATTGATAAATTATTTCAATCTATTCAAAGTGGTAAATTTAGATATAATAAACCATCTAAAGAAAACTTAGATAGATTAGGATTTGGTACATATGAATTAGAATACAAAGATAGACAATTAAATAATGTTGTTAACTTTAAGATGTTTAGATCTTTAGTTAGAGGATTATCTAGTATTGTAATGAAAGATGTTAGTACTAAGTTATTTAGAGAATATACTCCGGATAATATAAATACTCTCAATCCTAATGAAGTGTTTGTATTTGGTAGTAATGCTGAAGGAGTTCATGGTAAAGGTGCAGCTTTGTTAGCTAAACAGAAGTTTGGAGCTGTACAAGGACAATCTGAAGGATTACAAGGACAATCTTATGCTATAATTACTAAAAAAGATTGGAGAGTTGAAAAATCATCTACTTTGCAAGAAATTCAAAGTGGATTAGAAAAGATGTTAAAGTTTGCAAGTAATAATCCAAGTAAGAAATTTTTAGTAACTAAATTAGGATCTTCTTTAGCAGGATATACAATAAATGAAATAAGACAAATATTTGAAAATCTTAAAACTCAAATTCCTAATAATGTAATATTACCAAAAGAATATGAACTTAGAGATCAAATATCTAAGTATACAGCAGTTGATGTAATTGATTCTATTCAGTCTATTAACTTTAACAGCTTAAAGAATAGAATTGAGAAATTAGTTGATGATTATAGTAAACATGCAGAGTATAGTAGTTGGATATTAAAGACAGTTGAGAAAGGGCAACTAACCCCTAAATTAGCCTCACAGTTGAAAGATATGTGCAAGGTGGACTCTATATCCAATCTTACATTAAAAGTTAACCACGGGCTTGAAAATGCCCTTAGATTGGCTGATTTATATCAGGAGGTTGTAGATAACTATGAAAACATATATAAAGATGCAATTGAGGAGTATATCTATAATGAGTTAGGAATTAGAAAGGTAAATAAAGAAGGAGAAGATAGAAAAGTAGATAATAGAGAGATAGCTAGATTTGATGAAGAATCTTACGAAAGATCTGCAAAAGATAGTATATCTAACTCTATTAAATTTTTAATATCAAATTTACATGAATCTACAGAAGTAGATCAATTAACTGGACTTTACAAATTTGTAGAGTTTGATGAGATATGGAGTAGATTAATGAATGATATTCATAGTCGAGATAATATTGAAGATATGATGAAAATTCTTGAATCTAAAGATTACTTTCCATATCAACAATTAGTTAAGAAATTAAAGAATGGTAGTGAACTTCTTAGAACTCAATTCTATACTTCTATTCATAGACATAGACATTCTTTTATCAATGTAATGTTTAGTGAGTTTAAAGAGAAAGGTAAATTACCAAACTTTAATATGTATTTTACTGATGCGGATATTCAAAATGCTGCTAAGAATACAGTTAATACTTGGGGTGAAATATTTGCTTTATCTAATCTATTTGATGAGGATAAACTTGATCAAAAGAAATTAAATAAAATATTTGATAACTATAATCAATTAAAGAAAGATTATAAGACAGCTAATGATAACAATCCATTAGTTAATACAACTGAATTTAAAGATAAATTAATATCTATTCTTAATGATATTCATATAGAAGTAGATAGTAAGACTATAGATGATCTTATATTTGATATTATAAAATCTGGTAAAACTGGTACAGAAGAAAAGCTTTAGGAATTTTAATAGATAGAGATATATTCTATTTGTTTTCTAAGGATAGTACTTTATATAAATATGCTACTGGACAAAAGATAGAATCTAAGTCAAAAGGAGTACAATGGGAACCTAAAACTTTATTTAAAAATGAATCTGTAGTTAGTAAAATTGCTACATCATTTGCTAAGACTAATTATGAAAATATATCAGATAATGTTCCTGGAGCAGAGGGTAATAATCATCATGTATTTTCTGAAAATAGTTATGTTACTGATATAGTTCGTTATTTAAAAACTAATGATAAATTTTTAGATGATAAATTTAAAGATGTTTATTCTAGATTTTCAGAATATCTTGATCAATTAAAAACTAATAAAGATATTAAAGATGGTTTACAAGTTAAAACATTTAATGCTTTTATTAAGGATGGTACTCCTGATACAGGACGTAACTATATTGATATAACTCCAATTGAAGATTTTTTATACAAACTTAATTTAATTAGATCTGGATATTTTGTATTCCCTACTATGGCTAGTAGAAGAACATACTACATGTTAAAAGGTCTTAAAAGGATAGAACTTAAGTATCAGAAAGAAGGAGATAATTTAGTAATACCAGATGAAATAATTGATGTATTTTATAAGTATGCATTAGCTGAGAAAAATAGAATATATAATGCATGGAGGACTCTTGAGAAGTATAGTGATCTTGATGAGAATGGTAATATTATAAAAGTAAACGATTTTACAAATCTTGTTGAAAATTATCATTATGTTACAGAAGGTAAGGTTAAGAACTGGCATAAAGGATTAGCTTATAAATATCAACATATGTTTAATTCTTTCAATAAGAAAGGATTTGTATTTGATGAAGTATCTGTTAAGAATAGTATAAGGAATATCTTACAAAATGATATTAATGAAACTATTGAATTTGCTAGAAATAATGATATAGTAAGATTTGATAAAGGTAAATTATCATCTGTTCTTGTTGACAATGGAATGGTAACTGAACTTGCTAAAGAATACGCTGGAGATAAAGATAATGCTTTAAGATCAATATTAGCTGATTATACTATTAATACTAAGATATCATCTATTGAAACTATGATGATATTTATGGGTGATGTAGCTTTCTATAAACCAGATAACTCAGGTAATCCAGCAGAAGATTATGCAAAACGTTTATCAGTATTAACTTCTAGTGGATCTACTCCAAGGGAGATTATTCCTATTGAATACGAAAGTCCAGTATATAACGTAACTACATTAACTGAACAGAAAATACCAAGTATATACTACGAAGCAATTAGAAAAGTACAAAAGAGGTTATTACTTCCTAAGTATAATAATGATGAAGTTTTAGTTGATAGGATACTTGATAAAGTTCTTAGAGACTATACTAAGGTTTCTCCTACTGATGCTCAGGTTTTAATAACTCCTGATATGTTTAAAGGAGATTCAATACGTAGAGGTAAATGGTCTGATAAAATAGATATAGCATTTAATATGCTTCAATCCGATAAAGTACTTACTGTTGAAGAAGAACAAGAAGCATTGAATATTGTAATGCAACCATTAAAACATGTTTATTTTGATACAGTTAGTTATGATATAGATGATAATAATAAAGTTCTTATTCCTACTTATGATAAGATGGCTATATTTACTTTATTTAGACGTTATGTTAATGGAACTCATCTTGAAGAACTTCTTGATAGAATGGAACTGAAAGGAAAGTATGCTTCAGGAAATCTTGAAAAGATTTATATGGTTAAGTTTAGTAGTGCTGTTAAAGTAGGAAATAGATTAACAACTGAATATTTTAAAAATCCTGATACATCTAGTCAATCAATAAATGATCTTACAAAATTGCCAGTATACTATCAAAAGTTTAAATTCCTACGTAATCAAACTGCTACAGATCCTCATGAAATTCAGAAGGTATTACTTGCGTCTCAATTTAAAAAGATTACTCAAGCTAATATAGATGACAATGCTGATTATATTATAGATGGTAAACCTGCAAAAGGCAAAGATATAAAGAATAATATTACTAATTCTTTGATTAATTTATCAGATAAAGAAACCCACAGACTTCTTGATAAATTAGGAGTGGATGAAGATGGTAAGATGAATGAAGATTTATTCTATAATTCATTATTATCTGATGCTAAAGTATCTGGAATGCCTGAGAATGTTCAGGAATCAATTCGTAGACATATTCCTATAGATCTACTTCCTGAAAGAAAATGGATATTTCAGAGGTTTACTGCAATGATTAATAAGTATGGGATAGACTTACATTTACCTGGACAGCAGTTAATACAAATGTCTGGATTTGGATTAGGTTCTAAATCTATTACAGATCAAACCAATAACTTAAAATTTTTATTTGATAATAAAGATAAAGAAAATCCTAAAATTGTAGGTACAGAATGTAAACTATCTGTACAAATATTTAAAGATATTATCCCTGGATATGAGAATAAGTCATGGGAAGATAAAGTTAAATGGTTAAAGGATAACCCAGAGGTATTGGAAGGAATAGGTTATCGTATTCCTAATCAAGGACAGAGTTCAAGTATATTCTTAAAAATTAAAGAGTTCTTACCAGAGAGTTCTGGTGATGTTATTATATTACCTAATGAGTTTACAGCTTTAACTGGATCTGACTTTGACGTAGATAAAGTATTCTTTATTAGATATAATTATAAGACTGATAAAGATGGTAAAGTGTCTAAAGTTCCATTTATGACTGATGATAATTCTACTATTGATCAGAGATATAATAAAATTCTAGATGAATCTTTCTATGATAATAAATTTATATTTAGTAAGGAATCTTATGAAGACTTTAGAGAGATTAAGGATAATATTTATAGTTCTTTAAATCTTAAGAGTAGGTTATTAGGTGATGAAGATGGTAGTAAATTATCTACTTTGTATGATAAAAGAAATGAATTATACAAACAACTTGATAATTCGTCTAATAGAGAGAAGGAATTCTATCATAGACAGATTATTGATATTGATAGTAGAATAGATGATCTCCTTTATTATAAGAATATTATTAATGAAGATAATGATGTTCTTAAAGACTATAGAGATATAATTGAAAAAACTTTAGTTAAATATAATTTACTTCCATCTAGAGAAGAATTTAAAAAGTTACATTCTAACGGAAGTATAAACTATTTTCAACAGAATACTAAACAAGCTATACAGAATTATTACTTAGATAATGTTAAAGCTATATTATTAAGCGAACAACATTTCTTATCTACTAGTGCTCCTCTTGGTGCTGTTACCGGTAGATTAAAATCATTAGCTGAGAAAGTTAGAGATGCCGAACAACTTGGTAAAGAAAAATCATTTGATTTCACTGGACCTGTTTATCAATCTAATCTTAAATTTAAGTTTGCTAGTGGTAGTTTAGGAAAAGGATCATTTTCCTTAAGTAATTCTCATCATGTTATATCTCAGTTAGCAAATATATCATTTAATAGAGATATAAAAATTGGTAAAGTAGTAGATGGAAAGACTAGTTTACATGAAACAGAAGGAGTAATAGAAAAAGATGGGCAAAGAATATTAATATCTGACTGGGGATCAGCATTGATTGATTCACAAGTTGATATTGAAAAAGATCCATATATTATTGATCTAAATGTAGTTCAACCAACTTATAATGTTGTTCAGTTATTAATTAGACTTGGTGTTGGAGAAAAGACATTTGAGTTTACATCTCAACCTATCCTTAAAGACTTATCAATAAAATATATTAATGAAGTTAAAGAAGGTAATGAATTAGGAGTGAGGAAATTTGATAAACCTATAACAATTATAAGAGATAAATGGAATGATTTATATGACAATTCTTTAAAGAAACTTGGTAGTGTAAAAACAAGGAATGCAGAAGATGCTAGAATTAAAGAGAAGTATACTGATTATAAACCATTAGAAGATGATTTATTGAAACTATTACAATCTCCAGTTAGAGATGCTGAGTGGTATTATAAACAACTTAAGATAGTAGATTTATTTCATACTTTAGATAAAGGAGCCGCTAAAGATCTTAATAGATTAGTAATGGCTTCTAGAGTTGATACTAAGAAGTGGGGAAGTAACTTTATTGAAACTAAGATGTATATAGATTCTATTAGGAGTTTATATGACGATAAGTTGTTTAGTAATCTTAATAAATTATTACCATTTGATCCTGAAACAGAAATTTCTACTGATGTAGAAGATGGAACATTTAATTCAGCTTATTTGCGTAACGGTCCATTACTATTTACTAAGTTGATGGAAGGACAAACTATTACATCTACTAAACCATTTAATGATATTATAGATAGAATTATTACTCTTACTAAAAATAAGTTTGCTAAGAATAAAGAGGGATTAATGAATCATATCTCAGATGAACTTCATTCTGCATTATTATCTAGATTCTTTTCTGATAAAGGACTATTAAACTTAGACACTAAGAAAGTTGCTATTATTATGGGTAAAGTAGTTCATTTCTTATCTACTGTTAATAGTAATCCTAAATATAAAGAATTATTAAAAGATAATGTATTAGTACAATCTCTTATAAAAGGTAAAACTACTGTAGATGGATTAGTATTTTTTGGAATACCAACTATTAAATCAGATGATAATTTTGTTAAAGAAGATTTAACATTTGCTTGGCAAGAGTTATTACAAAGTGACGATCCAACTCTTAGAGATTTTGCTAAAGAATTGTTTGTATACTCATTTTATACATCTGGATTTAAAAGAGGAATATATTCTATATTTCATTATATACCACCTTCATTATTTCAAGAATTAGAATATACTTACACTAATATTGAAACTGGAGAGGTAATTCAAGATATACTAAATTTCTCAAAATATACTACTAATTTATTACATAACTTACAAAACTTAGATATAGTTGATTCTATAGTTGCTAATATAGATAAAGAGATATTTAAGAATAATTGGTATGATTCTAGATATGTAGAACAATTATATACTGATGATCTTAAGAATGTAATAGAAACTAGCAAAACTAAACGTCCTGCTATTGGAACTGTAGATGATGTAGATATTAAGAGGAGACTATATCTTGGAAATAATGAACTAAATCAACCTGTCTTTAAATCTTATATCAACTATCATACTAATGATAAAACTTCTTATTTAATGGAATATATTGGATATGATGGAGTATCTAGATCTCCAGTATACAAATTAATTAGTAAGATGGGATTTCGTAGTAAAGGTAGAATTGTTAAAGAATATGGATTAGAACAGTCAATGTTTAAAAGAAATCAAGTTATAGAGATAACAGATGAGAAAATAATAAATATTATTAGTAAAGATCCTATGTATTCTTATTTTAACTATGTATATCCAAATAATAGAGAGTTAGTTATAAATAAAAGATTTGATGAAGAAACAGAAGAGAATGAAGGATTAATTAAAGATCAAATGCAACTTCCTATTACTTCTAGATTTCAAGGATATAAAGGTGGATTTGAAGATAAAGGTAAAGGTACTCCTCAAGGAGATGGTAAAGATAAAGCAATGAGAGAAGTTGCAACTACTTCTATAACTGAAGTAATGGATAGAAATAAACAATCTTCTTCATATACTACAGAAAAAACTTTACCTTGGGATACTAACAAAACAATTGATGGAATAGTAATGTTAGCTAGGAATAAAGAATTTACTGGAAGAAATTTAGAAGTAGAAACTAAAACTAGAATTAATGAAGCTAATGAAAGAGGTGCTCAGTTTGTAGTAGGAGATATGCCTAATGTAGATAGTCAATTTATAGACTATTTACAAGAAACAGGAGCTAAATTTACTATATATCATACCGGATCTGAGAGTAGAATTAAAATTGATAAACCTATTATTTCTAATATACAATTAGAAATAGAATCTTTAAAAACTGAAATATCTGAGTCTGGAGTTTATACAGAAGATCAAATTAAAGAATTAAATGAGTTAATAGATAATACAGAGGTTAAATCTATAGAGGATTTAAATGAATTAATAAATAAAATATGTAATCAATTTGGATCTCCAAAACTTAAATTATCACTAGGAGGTAAAAATAGATTTTCAATTAACGATTAATACTAAAATTATAATTTATGTACTAAGATGAAAGATAATAAGAGATACGGAATAGAAATAATAGTAGATCTACATGATTGTGATATTAAGAGATTTACTAAAAAAAGTCTAGATGAGTTTTTCTTAAAATTATGTGAGTTAAGTGATATGACTCCAGTAGGTAAACCTAAATACTGGCACGAGTTATCTAATATACCACATCTTAAAGGTTACTCAGGAATACAGTTTATAAAAACAAGTAATATATTAATACACACATTGGATATTACAAAAGATGCATATATAAATTTCTTTAGTTGTAAAGACTTTGATCCTAATGAAATTCTTGATTTTATTATAGAACATTTTAGAGCAAATAGAGTATACTCAAGAGTAATATATAGAGGAGAATATAGTTAATGACAAATTATAAAACTAAATCAGTATTAATATACGATCATGGTACATTTGTATCTGTAGCAGAAAGATTAGCAAAAGATTTTGGTAAAGTTTATTATTATTCTCCTTGGAAGAGTTCATTTCCTCAAAAGAAATTTACTTTAATAGGAGATGGAATAAAAGGAGTAGAAAGAGTTAATAACTACTTTGATTATATTAATGATGTAGATTTATTTGTATTTCCAGATCTTATAGATGGAGATTTACAACTTCATTTAGAAAGTTTAGGATGTAAAGTATGGGGTAGTAGAAAAGGTGAAGAATTAGAACTCGAAAGAGTTGCAATGAAAAAACTAATTGTAAAATTAGGATTACCTTTAGGTCATTATGAAGTAGTTAAAGGTGTTGAAAATCTTAGAACCTATCTTAAAGAACATAAGAATATATGGATTAAAGTTGATTGTTTTCGAGGAGACTTTGAAACTGTAAAATCTATTAATTATGAATATATATCTCCAAAGATAGATGAAATTGAAGCTAATTTAGGAGCATTTAAAAATCATGTTGAATTTATATGTGAAGATGATTTACCAAATAGAGTAGAATTAGCTTATGATGGATATACTGTAGATGGACAGTACCCTACTAAGACTCTTTGTGGAATAGAAATAAAAGATTTAGGATATATTGGAGTTTGTAAAGATTATAAAAATCTCCCAGATCCTGTTAAAGAATTTAATACTAAAATATCTCCAATATTAAAGAAATATAATTATAGAAATTTCTTTCATCCTGAAATGAGAATTGGTAAAGATAAATTAGGATATGTAATAGATCCCGCAGCTAGATTTGGTTCTCCACCTAATGAAGTATATCAAGAATTATTTACTAATTTATCAGATATAATTTGGAATGGAGCACATGGAGTATGTATAGATCCTATTCCTCAAGGTAAATATGCAGTAGAGGTATTAGTTCATTGTAACTGGGCTGAAAGAAATTGGTTACCTGTACAATTTCCAAGTAAGTATAAAGACAATATAAAATTTAGAAATGTCACAGTTATTGATAATCAGTATTATATTGTACCTCAATATTTAGGATTACCAGAAATTGGAGCTATAGTAACTATGGATGATACTATTCAAGGTGCTATGGATAAAGTTAATGAAATAGCAGATGAAATGAAAGGATATTACATAGATATTCCTTGTCAATCATTAGATAAAGCTACTGAGGAAATAGAAAAGTTAAAGAGTTTCGGATATAATTTATTTGAATAATTATGATAACTTGTCCAAATAAGGCATCGAAAGCATGGAAGTCATTGAATTCTTTAGTTCCAGATTTATCTCATCATATATGGAATAAGTTAGAAGGTGATATATCTGATAATGGAAAACCTACGGAAGATATAGATAGATTTAATCAATTATTAGAAGAGAATGATAATGATTATAAACAAACTTATTTAGATTTTTTAGGATTAAGTGAACCTGCTTTAAGAGAGACTTTAACTAAAGAAGATATAATAGGAGATAGTAAATCTGTTGAGAATCAATTACTATCTGAATCAGATAAAGCTTTATTAGAAGATCTGAATCAATTAGATAGAATATCAGAAGTTAGACGTAAAGCAATAATAGCTACTGAATCTAAGTTAGAGTTACAAATTAGACGAAAAAAGGTAACTGAAGGTGAAGTTGAAAAAAGAGAAGAGTTTATAAAAAAATTAGAGACTCTTGAGGCTGAAGAAGCTATGATATTATTTACTAGACAAGCTACTGAAAGTACAAATAAAATCTATTATGAATGGTTAAAGGTCAAAAAAGAACTAAAAGCTATTTCAGATGGAACTTCAAATAAAACTAGACAAGAAGTATTAACTCCTGGTATGTTATATAATTGGAGAGATTTTCTATCTGCTTATGATTCTATTGAAGAATTTCAAGCTATTCTAATGGATGATGGAAGAATAGATAATATAATGACTATAGATAGTAAAGGTAAAAAAGTTAAATTAAGTAAAGTATTATCTGATACTATTTCTAAAAAGAATGATATTAAAAAATTATATGATGTATTAGGATTAGAATTAACAGCTGAAAGTCTATCTCCATACTATAATAAAATATATAAAGATTTTGAAATACAATTATCTAAGAAATACAAAACGTTAAATAATGAAGAAAAATCTAAAATATCTGAAGTTGATTATATAAGATCTCAAAAATATCTTAAAGAACAAGATTTAAAACAACAAACTAGATTACTAATTCGTAAAGAACTTCTTAAGGCTAATAAAGATATTAATTTAGCTGCAAGATGGACAGGAATTGTATTAGATTCATCTGACCCGATTATTGCTGCTATGTCTAAAAGAATGATATTAGCTGAAATAGAAACTAATTCTGCTAAATTAAAATTTAGAGATGAAATAGTTCCTTTAATGGAAGAATTAGAGAAATTTCAGAAAGGCAAAAAAACTATGAAAGAAATGTATGATTTTATGTTAGAGAAAGATTCTAAAGGAGATTATACAGGAAATATTATAGGTAAATTTTCAAGTGATTTCTGGAATGAATATGAAATAGAAAGACAGAGATTAAGAACTGATGAAAAATTAGATTCTAAATTAAGAAAAAAAAGACTTAATGAATGGCTTAAAAATCATGCGAATGTTCATGATAAGAAATTTAATATAGCTAAATGGGAGTATATAGATTCTTTAAAAGAACAGGGAATATTAACTGATGAAGAATATACAGAGTTAGAATGGAATGAAACATCGTATGATCGAAAAGGTATTTATGATTTATATGAAGCTAATGTATTATCAAGAGAATCTTCTGATTTAATAGGAACTTGGATTAGTGAACATTATTGGGATTATGTAGATCCTATTACTGAAAATAAACAATGGAATGAACTTAGTAGAATATTAAAAAATCCTAATGACCCAAGAAGTAAATTCTATGAGTTTATAAAAGAAAAAGAAGATGAAGCTAATTCATATCTTTCAGTTCAAATGAGATTAAGACATGGAAAACTTCCTGCTATTACTAAAAAAGGTAAAGAAAGGTTTGAAGAAGGAGAATCTCCTGTTAAATTACTTAGCGAAACTATGAAAAGATGGTTTGATGTTCTTCCAGATGATACTGAAAGAGGCAATGAACCTATTATAGATGAACAGGGTAATCTTAGATATTTTGTACCGATGTACTTTACCGGAGAACTTAAAAAGTATCAAGTAGTTGATGTTAAAGATAATAATAAGTTAATTAAAGAATTTGGTAGTAAAAAAGAAGCTGAAAATTATATATCAAAAATTAAAGAACCGAGTTATGAAATAAAAACTAGAAGAGCAATAGAAGATCAATCTTATGATTTATCTACTATGTATTTTAGATTTTATTCAGCTGCTGTAGATTATAATTCAAAGAATTCTATACTTCCAGAAATGGAAATGGCTAGGTACTTTGTAAATAATAGAGAAGTTACAAGAACAGATCCTAAAGGTAATCCTATTAAGAAATTATTTAGAGTAACTAAACAGGAAGGAACTGAATCTAAACCTGGTAAAGGTGGTAGATTAGCTGAACAATTAAATGATTGGTTTGAAATGGTCTTTTATGGAGTTAAAGAAAACAAAGAAGGATCATTTAAATTGTTTGGAATGAATGTTGATGTTGCTAAACTTGCTAATAGTTTAGGTAGGTTTACATCTCTTAATATACTAGCTTTAAACTTTAGAGCAGGTACGGCAAATGCTATTCTTGGAGAGGCTTTACAAGCTAGTGAAGCATTTGCAAAGCAACATATGACTTCTAAATCATATACTAAAGCAAATATATTTTATACTAATCATCTTCCTGGAATAATAGGTGATGTAGGTAAGATAAAGAAAGAAAGTATAATCAACCTATTATATGAAAATTTTAATATTCCAACTGATCCTATAGATACTAATCTTAGAGATAATACTAGAATTAAAAAATTAGCTAGTTTTAGTTCATTATATTTCTTTATGCATGCTGGTGATGATTATATGCAAACTAGATTATTCCTAGGAATGCTTGCAGAAAAGAAAGCTTATGATAAAGATGGTAAGTTATTAGGATCAATGTTAGATTTCTATAAGAAAAATAATAAAGGAGAATTAGAATTAGATTCTAAAGTTGATCTAACAAAGTCAGATTGGACTAAATCTGATCAAGATAATTTTTCATCAAAAGTTAAAGGGGTTATATCAGGAGTACATGGTGAGTATTCAGATTTAGGTAGGATGGCTATTCAAAAAATGTCAATCGGTAGATTAGCTATAATGTTTAGAAAATTTATAGTACCTGGATTAACTAAGAGATATAAAAAAATGTCTTATGTTGAAAGAGTTGGAGATTATAGTGAAGGATACTATCGTACAACTGGAAAATTTATATCAAATTTAGCAAAAGAATTAAAGACATATCAATTTACAGTATTCGGAGAAGAATGGAATAAATTATCAGATATGGAGAAATCTAATATTAGAAGAACTGCATCTGAAGTTGGATTCTTAATATTAGCTTATGTAATGGCTACTGCTTTTATGAAATTAGGTGAAGATGATGATAAATGGGTGTATGATTTTGCTACATATCAAATGTTAAGATTTAAGACAGAGTTATGGTTTTATATTAATCCAGCAGAAGCTCAAAAAATATTAAGATCTCCAGCTGCTACAATGTCACTATTTGAAAATACAATGAAATTATTTCATCAAATAATGACTCCATTTGAAAGATACGATAGAGGAATATGGGACGAACATCTTAAATTAGAAAAGATATTTTGGGATTTTGTTCCTGCTGCTAGATCATTTTATCAAACTAAAGATATAAAATCTCAAATTAATTTTGTAAGATAATTATATTAATTATAGTAAAAAGCAAAAGGCTTAGAGTTTTTAATTCTAAGCCTTTTTTATTTAATCAACCTCTTAAATTGATATATTAATTTTTACATACTTCTGAAAATACTTTTTCCATTACATCTTTATTCCAATCAAATTCTTTATTTGATTCAGGTTTTTTAGTTTTTATATAGATATCAGTAATATCTTCAATTTCATCTTGTAAATTAAATCCTGCAACTATAGGTCTAGATGATGAAATAGTATCTTTAATTATAAGTTCTTTTTGTATTCCAGTTTTTTTAAGATCTATACTTATTGCTATAATATCCCTAATAATATGTCTAATCCTATCTATAGATTTATTTTTATAATTTTTAAGTTTGGTTACTAGTTCAGATATTTCAATATCATTATAGTATTTTTTAGGAATCATATTTTCTACTATACTTGTTAATATATCTTCATCATCAAAACTAAAATAGAATTCTTCTTCAATTCTACTAGGTCTATCTTTGATAAATGATGGAAGTTTATTGCTATCATTAACAGTATTAATAATTATTAAGTTATCTCTTTCTTTAGCTCCACTTAAAAATGATAAAGCATCAGTATTATAGTCTCTAAATGTTTTTTCCATTTCGTCAATGATTAAAACTATAAGTCTATTTTTATCATTAATTCTAATTGTATCTATTAAATTAGAATAATCGGCATATTTAGTAACTAATATTGCTATAGCATCTCTTTTTTCACATATTTCTTCGGCTATCTGTCCAGCTAAGAATGTTTTCGATTTTGTTATCGTTGAGGTTGTTATCTCAACTTCTAGTATTTCTTATTTATACTAGTCCAGCGTACATTTTCATCCATCTTTCGATTAGGATGTAGAGTACTCTTGGGAGAATTATATTTATTCATCTCCTACGCGTTACAGTGATTTAGATCCTTTCGTAATATCTAAATTTACCACGGTATTCACATCTCAGTGTTCACCGTTTTTACTCTATTATCATATTATATATTACTATATAACACGGCAAATTCTTTGTATTTATTATATTTTCTATCTAAATAAATACTAGCATCTTTATATAATTCTTCTAAAATAGTTAATGCTGTTTTTCCAGCATACCGTATGAAAATAGTATTTTCGTTATGTCTTTTATCATGCATTAATTTATTTGTTTTCCATTTCATTAAATTAATAGTATTACTAATAAAATGATATGTTCCAATTAATATTATACAACAATTTGTCTTTTTTAGACTAATGTGAGTACAACCGTCTCCATCAAAATATCCTCTTATAAAAGAAGTTATTAGATTTTTTGGTAATATATTAATTGGAAATTGTAATGTAAGAGATTTTTTAGAAGTACATCCATATTGAATAAGTATATTTTTTAAATGTTTATTAGAAATACTAACTCTACATCTAAAATAATCACTTCTAATATTTCCTGACCATTGTAAAAAAGTTTTAAATTTTTTTAAATGATTTATATCACTAAGTTTTAAACTTAATTCTATATTATTTCTTTTATCGCTTACATATCCATCTGCAAATAAAAAACCTAACCAATAAGCTTTTTCTTCATTATCTATACTATCAAATATATGTTGATTAAATTTACATATATTTTGTTTATTATTAACTATAATATTATTATTTTTTAAATAATTAGAAAATCTTGATTTATTAATTTTAAATATTTTTGAGAGATTAGTCAAACTATATTCTCCTGTTATATATAAAAGTTTAGCTTTTTCAAATTTTTCTAAACTATTTTGATGCATTATTTTATTATATTTTTCTAGCTTATTCATGATAAGGTATATACTTATAATACCTTATACTTGCTATTAAATATAATGTTTCATTTTAATAGAAATATTTTAAATTATTTACCTGTTCCAGGATCTCCGTTAAATATTACACCAACTTTATGTTTCATACCTAATGCTTCTCTAGCTTCACTTTTAGAACTACTAAAGAAATCATCAAAGAAATCTCTAACTTTTTTAAATATTCCTTGATTTAATTTAATACCATTCTTATAATCATTATTTTTAGTAAAATATAATTGTGGTGGATCATCAGAAATTACTAAATTATATACTCCTTTATCTAATTTTTCAATTAATCCGTTTGGAGTATCTCCTATCGGAGTATATTTTTCTACTTTACTATCTAATATAAACATATGTTTTATTTGTTAAATTTGTAAATTATAATTTAGACTCTAGATAGGATTCGAACCTATACGTGTAACTTTCTTGGGCTTTCACCAATGGCACACTATCCACTGCTTAATCTAACGTCTACCAATTCCGTCACTAGAGTCTTTAAAATAAAGCCTTACATTAAACGATCTATATAAAGTAATAGAATTATATTACTAAATATAGATCATTCAACTATGGGGCTAAAAATGGCCTTTAAATGGATTTTAGAATCCGAACACATTGTTCCAATTATACCAGTTATTAGTACCTTTAATTTTATCTACTAATTTTTCTTTTTCAATTATTTCTTTCTGAGCTGCAATTCTAGCATTCTTATCAAGAATAGCATTCCAGATACGTTTAATTAAATTAGTAGAAGTTAAGTTCTTAACTACTTTTTCAAGATCTTTAATACGTTGCTTTAAATCAATAATTTCTTGATTTCTACGTTCAGTTTCTTGTTCATCAGTTTTATCTTCTTTAACTTTCTTAAGTTCTTCTTTAAGATCTTTAATCTTTCTATCATAATCAATCTTTAAATCAGTACGATAGTTTTCATAAGAATTTTCTAATTCTTTTTTAGATCTACTATGTGAAGATTTAAGATCTTCTAAATTAGAAGTTAAAGTTCTAATCTCTTTATCTTTATTATCAATCTCAGTTTTGTATTTTTTTCCGATTAATTCTTCTACATCTCCAAGATTACGAGTTTCAACTGAACTTATTACAAATTCCTTATCTCCTCGATAATTTTCTCTATTATATCCATTTATAACTTTTACTTCTTTCTGATCTTCTTTAATCTTATCTTCAAGATTCTTTTTATCAGCTTTCAATTCACCTTTTTCTTGTAATAACTGTGCATTCTGTTTTTCCAATGAAATGATTCTTTCAACTGATATTTCGTTAACGTTAACTTTCTGTTCCATTTGTTTTATTTGTTAAATTGTTATTAATTAGAATTTAAATTATATTAATCATCAATTTCTTCGTAATCGTCTTCTTCAACCTTTGTATTTTTATTATATAAATATTTATCAACATCTATATAATTAATCATACTTTCAATAATAATATCAAAATTATCTGCTTTCATAAGTTGTAAGCGAGATTTTATATCTTCTATTATTTCTCTTTTTATATTAAATGTATTTTTAATATTTAAAGATTCAAGAGTTTTAGTATTTAAAGAACTTTCTTCTACATTAATAGTAGAATAATAATCATTAGTTAGTTTTACTAGTTGTTTAGTTACTTTATTTGATTCTATAGAAAGTTCTTTAATCTTATTATAAATTTCTTTATAATTATCATTTTTTTTTATTAAATTAAGTCTTTCTTCAATCTTAGGTATAATATAATCTTTTTCAAGAATAGATATTAATCCATTTATTTGGTCTTTTGTTAAAAACTGAATTTCATTATTATTACACATTTTTGTAAAATTTAAGGTTTAACATTTCAAACTTTCTTCATTTATATTAAATCTTGGCCAATATTCTTTATCTTTAGATTGGTATAATTTCTTACTAGTCTTAGACTGCCAATAGTTTAATATTTTTATAGTTTTATATAATATACTATAAAGATATGAAGTTTCATCTTCATTCCAAAAGTTTAATATTCTTTGTTTTGATTTATCTGATATCTTTGAATATTTACTTCTGATTATTTTTTTGTAGTCGTTTATTAATTCATCTGATATATATATTTCTACAATATTATTATCATATTTTATGATAACTTTATCTTCATTACATATATAACAATTTGAAAAATTCTTTGTAATTATTTCGGTAAATTTGTAATCAAGATATAATAATGGAAGTATAAAAATTGTAGTTTTACTTCTTTCATTATTAATTATATCCATTTATTTATTTTTAGTTATCCATGAACTATACCATGATAGTAATATAAATAGTATCAATCCTAGTAATATATTAGTTGTTATCATAATTCTTCTATTCCGTTATTTTCATAATAAGATCTAGTATGATCCCATAAGTTATTATCATAATGCCATTTAATTTCTGGAAATAGAATGTCAAATTCATTACATGCTTTAAGTAACCATTTTTCAGATATTTCAAACACTCTACATTCTGGTAAATCTCCTTTTTGTAATCCTATTATATATGTTTCTTTTTTAAAATCATCTATATTTATAGACTTTTCTTTGCAAAAGTAATGTATAGCTGCCCAATAAAAAGCCATTTGTCTATAATATTTAAATTCTTCAAATGAATGTTCAAATTCTCCTAAATTACTAGTAGTTTTTATATCAATAAGTTTAATTATTTTATTCTTATGATCTATAACTAATCTATCTATCATAGATTTACATTCTATATCTAAAAATTTAAAGAATAGTACTAATTCATTATATTCTTCTATATTATTCATTTTATCTTCATCTGTAATATATAATAATTTATTAGCAGCGATATGATCTTTAACACATTGTTCTAGTTCATTGATTAACTTATTATCTGAATAAGTTAATATATCTTTATATTCAGATCTCTTTTTAAGATATACTATGTATTTACTTAAAGATTTTCTAAGTTCTTCGGCTTTCTCAAGTAATTTCTCTTCTTGTAATTTCTCTGCTGAGTAGTTGTTTTTATAGGAGTATTTAAGTTTCTCCGTTTTATTTCCTCTGAAGGTAATATAATCTTCACAGAATTTTCGTTGGTTCTCAGACTTAGGAGTTTCATAGTCCAAGAATATATAGTTTTTATTAAATTCATCTGATTCTAATAATTTCATATGTATCTTCTTTCCAATCTCAAAATATCTTTTAGTTTCTTGTTCTATTTCTTTATCTAACATCTTTTTAAAGAATAGAGGAGATATTTCAAACCATTTTAATGATGATGAAGATACTCGTTTCTCATTAAAATATTCTTTTTCTGTCATTTTCTATTATATAAATATTTAGCAAATGGAACTGCCAATATACATAATAAGATTACTATTATAAACATTGTAAGTTCTGTCATATTACCACCATTGTGGACAATATGTCCCATTTATATTAACATATTCAGAAAATACCCGAACCTTTACTTGTTTAATTTTATCTTTAATTTTTTTAGATTTACTTTTCTTCATTTATTTAATTGTATTAATTTTATACATTGATCTATCTGTTTTTGATTTTTAGGCAGATATAGGTCAAATTTGATATTATTGTCAGTTAGATATTTTTTAAATAATTTCCATCTTAGTGGAAATTGATCATTAGGCCTACCTTTTGTTTCTATAATCCATCCTATTCCTACAAAGTCTGGAGTATAAGATATATATTTGATTTTATTTGTTCTTTTTGATAATAGATCTCCACTTCTTTTATTAGGTTCATATGATAGATTATCAAAAGTAAATGGATTTACAATTACATACTTTCTATTAGTATATTCAAATTGTAATCCTGATTCTACTAGTTTCTTATAACAGTATATTTCTAGTTTACTATCAAACAATATTCCATTATATTCTACTTTAGCAGAATTAACTTTTTTAGTTCCTTTTTTCTTGGATTTGTTATTGGGACTTAATTGTCTTAATAACTTTTTTTGTTTCTTCACTTAACAATTCTTTCATTAACTTTTTTCCTTCATCTAATCCAAACTCTTTAACATAATCTGATATATCTTTATAATTAGTATATGGAATAAAGATAGTAGGAATAGTATATTTATTACTTAGTTTATTACTACCTATTTTACCACTTTCGTCATTATCGTAGAATATAACTATTTTGATAAATCTTTTTTTAAGACTATCTATTATACATTTAGGAATTAAGTAATTCTCTCCATGTGGAGCAATTGCATTATATCCCATTTTATATAGAACCATTACATCTTTTAATGACTTAGTTATAATTAACAGATCATTTTGATATTCTAATTGTTCATAACCTTGAATATCATATGAATTACAATTACTAATCCATTTATCTTTTTTATTAGATAATGGTTTATATATTTTATATTTGTTATATATCTGATAAGCATACCCTGGATTTGCCACATTATAGGTCCAAGGTTGAACGATCTCATTAATCCAATACATCTCTATTGGAAATACATTAAAGTATCTTAAATCGCTTCTTTCAAGGCAATATTGACTCCAGTAGTTATCATCTATTTTACAAAGGTTTCTTCTACAAACTGATATAATAGTTTTAGTAGATTCATAGTCTTCTTTAATAGATATTCCTTCTACGGATCTAATTAAACTATTGTTTGTTAAATCGTTTAGTATTTTTAGTAATGACTCTCTATATGATATATTAAATAATTCTTGAACAAATTGGATACAATTTCCAGTTTTTCCAGTAGCTAGATCTTTGTATAATAATGATTTATTCTTGATAGATTTGAATATTCCAAATGATGGGTGTTTATCATCTCTAAATGGAGACTTCATTATCCTACCTAACTTAAATGATTGTCCTATATAATATTTATATATATCATATTCTGTAACTTTTTCTAATATACTATCTATAGATAAATCTATATTTGTTAATCTAGTATCATACATTTTAAAAAAATAAAGGCTTCCATATTTCAGGAAGCCTGGGGATATATAAAAATGTTCTATTAATTAGAACGGACTGTCATTTGTTAATACTGGAGCTACAAACCCTGCTTCAGCAAATGGGTTAGATACAGATGGAATTGGATCAGCAGTTGGTCTAGTTAATTTATCAATAGATAAGATTTTAATCTTAGATTTCTCTTTAGATACAGTATCCATTCTTTCAATAAATCTAAATTTCCAATAATTCGGAAGACTTGTGTAGTTACCAGAATAAACTACTTTTACTCTAAGTTTAATTCCTACATATGTATTACCAAGTAATTCTATAATTTTCTTAGCAAAATCTTCAAATGTATTGGCTTGAAAAACAAATTTCTCTTCTGGTATAAAACACATACAAATTTGTTTTATCCGACTCATTTGATTTAATTCTTTTTCTGTAACTTTCTCAGGATCAATTCCTCCTGGTTTCCATTGTGTATATACTAACTTCTCACCATTTTCTCCTTTAAAGTAGAAAGCGATGAATTCATTTGTTGCTTTTCCATATTCAACTTTAACCATTTCAACATTTTCATGAATACCAGTATCCATAAAATCTGATGTTATGGATTCGAATGGAAGATCTTTTGTTATATTATACATACTTATTTAGTTTTTAAGTATAGTATAATAACGCTTTTAATTTAGATAACTTTGAAATTTCTATTAATTTGCATTATTACTACTAACATGATTATTAATTTATTTGTTATTATTTAATATTTCTCTTACATGTTCTAAGAACTTATTACAATCATTAGGAATAAAATCCTGATTATCTACTAAGAATATCGGTGGACATTTAGCAGAATCTTTTCCATCAGTATTTAACTTGAGATTGTATTGTTTCTTTTCGTCTTTAATTCGTACATCAGCATAGGTTACAATGGTGAATTCTTTTTCAATCATACTTTCCCATTCTTTCCCTTTGACCTTTATACGTTTTTCAATAGCTCCTTCTTCTGTTTGAATCCATTCATAATGAGCTGTTAAAAATATATCTTTTGGATATTTTTTTATGATAAACATTAATTTACCAATTTCTTCATTATATAGATTCCAGATGTCAACAAATTTGTGTTAACTCATACTTTCATATGAGATCAGACTATATCTTTATTTTATATTTCCATTGAAAACCTTTACATGTTTTTCTTAATCCTCTTAAACATCTAGATATATTCGGAGCTTTAATATTAAAAGAATTAGCAGCTTCTATAATTGAAGACCATTCTTTTATTAAATTTCCTTTTTTATCTAATTGTAAAATTTCAGTTTTAGAATTCCACTTAATATCAAATTTATCAAATGAATCTTTAAAATATCTAAATGTAAATTCTTTACAAGATTTTATTTTACCTTTACAACATTCTGTTATATGAGATCTTTCTATTTTTAATTCTCTAGCAGCTTGTACAGCACTTTCAAATGTATTTATTAATTTTCCATTTAATGAAAAAAGTTTTATGGGAACAGAATTTCCTTCTCCTATTCTTTTTTTCCATTCTTCTGAAAATCTTCTACCTTTAAAAGCTTTAGATAATTTTTCTCTTGTTTCTTTTGTTATATTATATCCATACATTCCTTCACCACCATTAGTAAGATTTTTTAATTCAAATCCTAATATTTTTAAATTAATAATCCAATATTCTTCCCAAAATTCCCAATTTTCATAAACTTCATCTATAAGTTTAATTATTGGTTTTAAATTTTGAGATTTTAAATATTTAATCCATGATGATTTTTTAGATATAGAAGTATCAGATAAATGTGCTCTATATCTTTTCATTATTGGTTGTATAGTTTTACCTAGATATTTAATTTTATTATCTATAGGATCAATTAATACATATATACTTGTTTTCATATAAAATACTCCCTGTTTCACTCAATAGAGTTACTCTCTTTCGAGATAGTCGTTGAACCTTATTCATATATAATTTTATTATAATTATACGTAGAATCTTGGCTGCGGGTTACCTAATATGAGTAATTTTTCCAACATTCAAATCCGTCTTTTCAGATAATTTTGTAGTTTACTCATCTCTAAAGGCTTTCACGCAATTTAAGGAGTTAGGGCTTGACTTTATGTTTACCCTTTCTTAGTTTCACGAGCTGTTTTTAGTACAGAATCCATGTAAGAACTAAAACTATCAAAGACTACTTCAGTTATTTTGTCATTTTTGGCATATTCGATAAGTTTGGTATAAGCATCTTGCCAAGTATTAGGACAGTAATAATGTTCAAATTTATTTATGAACGGTAATGGTTTACTTTCCATATTGATAAATCCGCAAGTTTTAGGATTCATATTTACAAATGAATATGTTTTTCCTCTACCTGGAGATCCGACAATCATAAACTGATATGGTGTCATTTTATAGTCTTTCTTTAAAAAAGACTGTTAATTAAATATATTATGTTCTGTGGCAGATATTCTACTATAAATATTTTTCAATATTTATTTTCCTCCATTCTCCGCCTAGAAAAATAAAAGAACATTATTCTCTCCTTTCTCTTTTGAGTAATCAACCCTTCCATGTCTGGACGTGTCTAACATATTAATAATATATTTCACCTTTATATTAACTATAATTAATTAACAGTCTATATTGTTAATTAATTATTTGCACATTTTTAAACATTTCTTCATTATCTGTGAACATAGTGATTCTTTCTTTGGAGATTTAACAAATATATCATTTGTTACTACTTCATAGATAGTACCATTTATATTTACAAGATCATTTTTAATATCAAATGTGTCATATCCAATCTTTACAAAATTGTTGAATATAGATACTTTTTCATCTATATCTATATATTCATTATCAAAGAGAATTTGTTTTGCAAATTTCTTACCACTTTTGTAATATGGACAATTTTTACAATCTTTATGAGGAAGATTATCTAAATTATCTTTATAAAGATTCTTAATCATTTCTTTTATCTTATAGTAATCACTTACTAAACTATATACTTTACTATTAGATACATAATTTTTCTTTATATAGATTTCATTTTTTGTAAATACTAATAAGTCACCAAAATCAATATTTGACGCTTTTCTTAGATTTACTCCTCTACTATTATGTTTTTCAATAATATTCAATAAAGATTCAAGATAATCTCCAATACAATCATCTACTTCTACGACAAATTCTTTTGATTCTTTATCTTTATTCTTTTGTTGAACTATTGAAAATATACATCTTTCAATATTTGGTTTCATTTTTAATTTTTTAATTTATTATTGGATTATATTCTTCAATACTATTGTATTTCAAATTATTTATAAAAGATAGTATTTTAGGTTCTCCTTCTCGACATTTAAGTATATGCATATAGATCATATTGTCAACAGGCCAGTTATTGATTCCATATACTCGTATACCGAGTTTTTCCGGAGTATGTAATACTATAACATAATCACTTGAAAAGAATAAACTATCAGATCCTGATAGATCTCGTCTTTGAGGAAAATGTAAAGATGGATTAGTTATTCTACTAATTTCTTCTATTTCTCTATTTAGTTGACTTAATTGTATAATAGTTGTTTTTCCTATTTTTTTTTCTTCTATAAACATTCTTTCTAAATTTACTAATGTAGTTCTTTCTTGTTCTCCAGATTCACTTTTAGTTAATAATACATGATCAAAGTCTACTATTAACCATTTATCTTTAGCATATATTTCTCTGAATTTATCAATTGTATTTTTGATTTCAGATACTGTACCTGGACTATCTACATAATAAATCGGATAAGTCTTAATTTTTTTACTTTCTTCTTCTACCTTTTTAAAGTCTAAATCAGAAAGTGGTTCTATAACAGTATATAATTCTGATGTTGTCTTCTTTAGTTTGTAGGACAGCTTACGTCCTATTTGTTTAAAACTTAACCAATGTGTTATCGTAAAGGCTCTTTATCCTTTACATCTACATTTTATTTTGTTATATATGTAGTTCAGACTATATCTTATTCCAATTAGAATTAGTTGCAGTCCATTTATCATTAATTAAACGATAAAACGGATGAAAAGATTCTGATTTTGGAATTTCCGCTTTCGTGGTAGAATTATTGTCTACTTGAGACTCACTACTAGTCGTTGAACCTTTCTCTGTATTACTACAAGAGCTTGGCTGCTGATTGCCCTCTTCAGGGTTTTCCAGACAATTAACGGAATTACGAGACATTTTTCTAATTTTATATAACATACAAGGAATTTTTTGTATATATGGTTTAATTAAATATTCAAAGAGATTTCTTGAGTTTACTCTAATGTAAATTCTATTATCATTAGATATAGTTGTTTCAATATTCCACTTATTAAATAAAAATTCTTTAAATAATATTAATGAGTCTTTATCAAATCCACAAGATGCTATTATATAGGAAGTATTTTCTGGATGTGTACTAGATAAACTACCATCATCCATATATAAAATTGCTAGTGAAAATTCTGTAAAATTATCCAAAATTTCAGTAGTTATTTTTTTCTTCTTATTTTTATATAATATATTATATAATTTAGTAATTTCTTTATTACAATTTGTAATAGTAGTATTACTTTCATATAATTTTCCTGTTTTTTTACTCACAGTTTTTCGTTTATATTTATAGAATTTAGATCCTAATCCTTCTAATATTTGACTTTTCCATTTATTATATTCGTATTGTTTAGGACCATGCTGACATTGAAACATTGCGTTTATACATTTAGATGGTATTTTCATATTACCATCTCCTAACATACAACCTGCAAAGAATTCTTTTTGTATTTGTGTTATTTCTTGTATCATCTTTCGTTTAAATTGATTATTTATCAAGTTATACGAAAGTTATTTGATAATGTTATATAATATCATTGTTTTTTATCTCTAAACTAAAACTTAGTATGATAAAATCTATATCTGGATTTAAATCAAATAGATCTGTTTCTAACGAATTTAGAAACGCTGACTTCCCTGCTCCGGATATTCCAGCTATTGTATAGATTGTATTAACTTCTATACCACCCATACAAGTATAATTAAATTTCTTCCATCGAGTTTTTAATGATTTGATAGCTCCTTTTCGTCTGTTATCTATATATTCGATAGCTTCATTTGTTGCATGTGAGATATGTTTAAATGTCAAACTATTATTCGAGTTTATTGCCATAACCTAGCTCCTCCGTATTAGATAAAGATTCTAGATTTTCATCTTTAATTCTTTGTTCATAACATTTCCATTCTTCAGATGCTAACCATCTTGGTAATCTTTTCATATATGCAAGTTTACCTTCTTTTCGTTTAATTGCTATCTCAAACTGTAAACATTGTAATATATGTAAATGTATAGCATACTTATTATTTGTTATTTTATTATAAGTACGTCTACATCTATTAAGATCTGTTCTTAAATAATCTTTAGTTCCATCTGGTCTAATTATAAATGCTGGGAATGTTTGTATAAATTCATCAAAGAAGTCACCTTGTGCTAATATACTTACAAAGTATGGTTTAATTATAAACTTGTTAAAATCGTATTGATCATTATAATTATAATTATCAATTAATCCAGTTTTAACTAATCCAAGAAATATGTTTTTTAATTCTTCACTTGAATACAAATCAAGATATAGATTTAATAATTCATAATTCTTTTCATAGATTAATTGAGCGATTAAGAATTGATCTACTGTTATTCTGTTTTTTAACAGATAATTTACATCTACTTGTAATAACATATTATTCCTTGTTATTATTAATGCTCTTATTATTGTAGATGTTTGTAATTTTAGATTATCTATGAGCTATTTATTATTTTCATATTATTATATTTTATTTTTAATTTGATTTAATAAGATATATTTGTTATCTATAGATTATGTGAAATATTGTACGTAATAACTCTAATTCTTTTATATCCTCTTGAGTATTATCGTAATCTATAATTTTATTTGTTATAGATAGTACATGTAATTTATCTATACCTATTTTTAAGGCATCATAAATCAACCATTTTTCGTCATATGTAAATAATTTACTAATAATCCAAAATCTAATTTTATTAATTAATTTCATTTTATTTCTTTTTATTAAGTAATGACTTTGTAATTCTTTCTGGTTGATATTTAACTTTATGATTTAATAGTTCACAAATATCAGACATTTCTTCTTCTTTAGATCTAGATAAATTTTTTCTATTTACTTGAAGTTGTGATAAGTACCAAAAATCAGTTAATAATTTACTTGAAATAAGTTCATTATAATTTGATAATCTACTATCTCTTATTATATCTATTAATATACTTAATTCAGTATTTGTGAGTTCATATCCTATATATGGACTATCTATTAAATTTAGTATTATATAATCTATTACATCGTCTATAGTTATATTTATCATATATTTGTAATATTTAATAATTTGTTACATTTGTGTTTCCAATTTGATTTAAATACTATTCCTTTAGTTTTGTTTCTAGTATTTGTTGTAATCATATTACATTCTATATTATTATCATCTAAATGCCATATAAAGTCTTTATCTATAAAAAATGGCCATTTATCTTGATAATTAGTAAAGTAAATATGATCGTATTTTATTCCTAGGTTTTTAGCAACTTTTAATAATTCATTATGATTGAGATGTCCATCTCTATTATTCGGATAATTAGAAGTATCTTCATATCTTGTAGTAACTATATATATATCTATTCCTTTTTCAATTAATTCATTTGCATAATTTTGAATTATTTTAAATTCTAATGTATCGTCGAAGTCAAAACTAACTTTCTCCATGATTTGTAATGTTTAAATTTACATTCTTCACTACAATAATGTAATATTCTTTTCTTTGCTTTTATATAAATTGGATTATTACATATTGTTAAACATTCTGGATTATCACATATAATACAGTTAAGTTTCTTCATTCTTTTTATCTATTATAATTATTCGTTTTCCACATTAAGTACAGTAGTTTATACCTACAAATTCTTCAGATCTACATCTTGGACAATTAAATATTGGTTCATATTCTTCTTCTGCATTGCATTGATCTACATTCATTTTAATAATTATAGGAAAAAATGGAATATAGTATAATATTTTTCTAATAATTAATATTAATTTTATTATATTAAACTTTTTGTTTAGATATTATTTCTTGTATTCCATTCATTAGTCTATCATACATACTTCCATTATAACTATCTGGAGAGTATATTGTTTTTAATATATCTAAACATGTAAAATAATTATTTTGCAAAATTATTACGATATCTTTATTTTCCATCTTAAAATAATGTTAATTGTTTATTTTCAATAGTATCAATAATTTTATTACATTCATTAATATAATACTGATAGTTTATATTATAGTCTTTCATTGATTTCTGTATATATTTATTAAAGATAGTTACTAACCATCCTTTTTCTATATTAGATTCTCTTTTATCATTATGGACTTTCATTAAAGTTGATCCTAGATTAGATATATAATATCTTATATTTTTTTGTTGTTTGTCAATTTGTGGTTGTAAGTTTGAGTCTGTATATCTAGTTTCACTTCTCCATCCTTCTGTAGATCTAAATCTCTTACAGAAATCATATATGTTAGTATGATTAATTATTGTATTTCTAATTGGAATTTTATTTAAGAAATATTCTGATAATGCTATTGGTACTATTTTCATAGACATATCTTTCCAATAAGCTATTTTTCCATTAGCCATTGGAATTATTTCAAAAGCACCTTTATATTTAGATTTTCCTTTAATATCTTTAGCAAGATAGTTATTGACATCACGAATTACCATTAGTTCATAATAATTATTTTCTAATTTTAATCCTGTTAACCCTTGCCACCAATCCATAATGCCTTTAACTTTTTCAGTGTATTTCTTATTATATTTTAAAGTTACTCCATCAGTATTCACTTGTAATATTGTACAGTCTATATAATTTACTATTTCTTCAATTAATATAGATAATAATAATTGTCCATTTACTGTAATTTGCATTGTAAATTTTGGGTCATAAAAGAATGAATATATATCATTAGATTTACCAAATGTTCCGTTTAGTGCTAATTTTAATCCTCCATTTTTAGCTGATCCTTTTATAGCTGTTTTTCTTTCTTGATATATTTTATTATATATAGTAGTGAATGCTTCTCCTAAATGTTGAGGTCTAAATTTATTAATTATAGCTATATTTGGATAATAACTCTGGACATCAATATCGTGAATTATTTCATCATTATTAGGTATATATTTACCTGGTTTTATTGAACCATGTAGTCCACCTAATCCAAAATCATATTTAAATCCTTTATAAATAACTGATTCTTCTAGAGAATTTTTAGTTTCAGTTATATTCTTATTTTTGTACTTTTGTAATAATTCATTAAATTCAGTACTTTGAAATTTAATAAATGGTAGTATACAGTCTTTAAGATTAATAGATGATCTATAAGTTCTCATTCTTTTAAGTTCACTTATAGAAATATTCATTTCTTCGCTAAGTAATTTAGCAAAGATTTCGCTTCCAATTTTAGGTTCATTGGCATTAAGTAAATCTATTCCATATTCTTTGCTTAATTGTTTACGCATTTCTATTTCATCTATATTTAATTTATAGAATTCATAGGTTGCAATAACATCATTTAAATTATATTCTAATATTCTTTGAACTTCATCATCTATAACTTTATGATTAAATTCAAATGGTAAATCAACTACATTTTCTAAGTTAATTGCTATTTCTACTGCTTTTAATGATGTTCTTTTAGATTTATTATCAAAATGATTTATTCGATATAGATCTAATTGTGGAATTAATACTTTCCAATATGGTACTTCACTAAATTCTGTATCTAATACTATTCTAGTTTGATGATATATAAATTCTGTTAGATTATTAGAATCTCTTTTTAGTTTATCTTTATTTTCCAAAATAGAATGAATAATAGGATAATCAAATTTTAAATTATTAAATCCTACTAATCCACTAACTTCTTCTTCAAGAAACTTAATATATTCATTAAAATCATTTCTTGATTCATGTATGACAAATTGTTTAATATCTTTGGAATTTCTGTTCAAGAATGTTGCACAATGAAAATTAGAAAATATTTCTAAATCATAAATATACACATTCTTCATAAGTTTAGATAAAATGAGGGATGATCTTTTTTAAGATCTATCCCTCTTAGTTTTATTATAATATAAGTATTATAATTTAAACAAGAACTTTTTCTTGTTTCTTGTTAATTGTAATACGTTTATTTTGTTTTTTCAGTTTCAATTCTTCGTTTAATTTTTCTCTTTCTTTTTCTAACTTTTTAGCTAAATATTTCTTAGAATAACTCTTCATTGGACATTTCCATTTTTTAGGAGTTTTCCAAGGAGGGTGTAATTCTGGATATTTTCTTATATAAGTTACTATTTCCTCTAATTTCTTATCTCCAGACTTAGTCTTAGTGATTAGAATCAATTTCTTGGCCTCTAGGAAGCCCAAGGTTGAATTATTACCCTTTACCTGGTCTATTGTATCATTTTCAATAGATCGTTCAACTACGGCCTTATAATAAGGTCTTATTTGATTTAATTTAACATCATATAATGGAACAAACTCATTCCAGGCTTTATCTATTGCTCCATGTTTAGTTGTAGCTTTAATTTTAAAAGTACATTCATTTACTGGACCAATTGAATTAAAATCATGTTTGGTTAAAGTTACATTCCATAATACTTCTTTTAAAGTGTTATTTCTATTAGGATGAGATCTTTTAGATTTGTGATGATTTGAATGATCTATTCTCTTAGTTGAACTTTTAGGTCTTGGAAATTTTGTTCTTTCTTTATAAATATTTTTGTAACTTCCTACACATTCTTCTATATATTCATCAGTTTCGGGTTCTATCCAAGGTTCAGTGGCTGGTATAAAAGATTGTCCAGGAGTTGGTTTTAAAAGATGTCTACCTTCTTTTTTTGATATGTATTCCCATTGGGGTTCATCTGCTAATTGAGTTATTACTTTTTCATTAGCATCCTTCCATGGTAATCTCATATATTGTTGTCTATCTTTAGTGGCGATGTAGACTAATCTATTTGGTGATTTTTCTGGTTGATAATTATATAAATTATGATTAATTTCATCTATAGTATGTAATGGTTTATATCCCTTGTTAATACCTAACCATCTATTAGGGTATTTATTGATAATATCTATAAAAGTTATTCTTTTTGGAATTATTGGACTTAATGATAATTTTATTAAATTAGATAACATTTTTAAGTTAGGTCTAATTAAATTAAAATCTAATTTATATTTAGATTTTTCAGTTTTACTTTCATATTTTGACATATATTTTTGATAATAATAGTTAACTATTTGTTGAATACTTATATTACTTATTATAAGATACTTTGAGTCTTGTGCATACGAAAAATATCTTTCTAAATCTGATATAGTATCCCATAATGCTATATATTTATTATTTTCCCATTCTTGATTATGTAATAATATATCTATTTGTTTATCTAAAAATATTAGTAGTTCAGAATAAGAAAATGGATTATTTATAAACTTTTGTAATTTCTTTATTAAATCCTCTTTCATCTTATATTTATTTACTACAGTTATATATTCAATAATATCATTTGATCCTATATATGGTTTTAAAAATTGTTCTTGATATTTTTGAGATCTTATACAGTTTATTTCAAATAGATATCTTGTATATTTCCATATAAATGTATCATACCTTTTTTTACCATTATAGTATAAATCGGAATTAAATATCTCATTTTTAGGATCTACTTTCACATATACTAAAGAATCATCTTTTGGTACTCTAATATATCCAGCTTCTAAATAAGATTTTAAATTATATTTAGTAATATATTCTCCTTTTCCATCTCCAAATTTACATTTATACCAAGTAGGAGTTTCTATATATTCAATTGGTGCTAATTTATAATTAGTAATAGTAAATCCTAAAAATTCATATTCGAATCCATCCACAAATTCTGTTTCATCTGGAATTCTATAGTTATAGCACCAATTACTATATCCTTTAAATTTACACCATATTGCTATTGGATTCATTTTTTTTCTTTTTATATCTCAATCTAGCACGTTGTTTATAGTTTAATCCAGAAGGATCTATAACTTTATTATGAGTTAATCTTTCTGCTATAATATCATCTTTTTTATCTTGTTTACTTTTTTGCTTTTTAGATTTATAATTAGTCCAAATATCTGAAGAAAAAAATTCTTTATTTATTTTTTCTTGATTTTTTCTAATATTCTTATTCATAACTAGTTTTGTATTTATTCGTTAATTTTTGATGTCTTGACTTTCTATTAGTCATTTTTATATAATTCTTAGTTATAGGATTAGGTTGAGATCTTTGTACTCTAAGATCTTTACCTAATAAAATTCCAGTCTTTATTAGAAATAATCTTCTAATAGTAGAAGTTTCTGTATTTCCACTACATATATCTATATGATAAATATGAGGTTTTATAACTAATTTTGGACATCTTTTTGGTTCCTTTGCTTTCTTTTTACAAGATACTTTTTGATATTTTTTCATATTTTATGTAATTATTTCCCATTCAAGACATTCTTTTAAGTCTTCTATAAATATTGGAGTTATTCTTCCTTCACTATCTCCGTCTATATGCAGCCATACTCCTTTTTGCCATTGAGATCTCCAGGTTCCTATTATTCCATCTGGAGTTCTTACCTTTATCTCTTTTAAGTTAGTGTTAGGTGATAAATCTTTTATTTTCATATTTGCCAATTTATTTCAGTTAATCCTTGTAAGGCTAATATTCTATTAGTTTGACTAAAGTGTTTACATCCAAAGAATCCATGTGTAGCTGAATATGGACTTGGATGAGATGCTTTTAGAATATAATGTTTTCTTTTATTTATTAATTTTTCTTTTTCTTGAGCATCTTTACCCCATAATAAGAATACTAATCCATATCTCCATTGAGATAGTTGACTAATAGTATAATTAGTTAAAGTTTGCCATCCTATTTTAGAATGAGATTTAGATTGTCCTTTTCTAACTGTTAGGATAGAATTCAATAGTAATACTCCTTGATTACTCCATGATTGTAAACATCCATGTTCTGGAATATCTATTCCAATATCAGAATCTAATTCTTGGAATATATTATGAAGTGATGGTGGTATTTCAATGTTTTCTGGTACACTAAAAGCTAATCCATGAGCTTGTCCTTCATTAATGTAACAGTCTTGTCCAACTATAACTATTTTAACTTTTTCAAATGAAGTACTATTATAAGCATTAAAGATATCTGATATTTTAGGATAAATAGTATGAGTTTTAAGTTCTTCTTTTAACTTAATCATAGTTTGTTTAAAATACTCTGAATTAAAGTATAGTTTTAATATATCATACCAAATATATTCTATTTGTAAAATATCAACTTGTTTCATATAGTAATTCTTTTAACCTTTTCCAATAATAGTCTGAATTTAAATAATTTTTAGATAAATTTAATTCATCTATTCTAAGTTTATCTTCTACTATTCTACAATGCATTCCAGATGCTAATGCACAATTGTTCGTATTATTATATGTACATTGTTCACATTCATTAAATTTACTCATTTTTATTTAATATTAAATTGTGATATTAATCTTAATAAATTGTTATAAGATCTGATATACGGATCTCTTAAAAATGGTGAAATTATATGAGAATTACTCTTTTTAGGTTTAGGATTATAACTTTCTATAATTTTCTTTTGAATAATTTTTACATTCCGTGATACTAATCCAATATTATCATAATTTAGTAGATCTTGTACTTCTTTATAAAGTAATCCTTTTTCAGTAACTAGAAAATATGATATAAATTGTCTAGTCATTACGTGGAGTGTTTCTTTTGACATTTTATTAGAAGGATTATTATTTAATTCTTCTAATGATTCAAATCCAAAATATAAACATATTATATTACATATATCAATTTTAGATAGTTTATGTTTTTCTATTACTTTAGATTGTTTGGTTTCTGTATCTATTTCTATTAGTAATAAACTCATAATTATTTAATTTTAATTAAAAAGCCCCTTTTGGTTATAGGGGCTTAATTTTGTTAATTTTCTACTGATTTTATAAACTCGTTCATTTCTGGAGTTATTTCAATAGAGATATTTACTTCTTTGTTGAATTTTGCTATTTTATCTTTAATTTCTTGAATATCCTTTTCAATTCTTTCTGTTCGTTTTAAGATATCCTTAAGTTTAATAAAAGATAATACTTTTACTTTTTCTTCTGATTCTTCTTTTTTCTTTGTATCAGCTTTCTTAATTTTTAGAAGATGAAACTTCTCTTGTTCAAGTTGAGATAATTTCTTGATATACCAAGCATTTTCATGACTATCACCTTTTAATTTCTTAAGATTAGCTGTTTGAATAGCAATATAAAGTCTTAATATTAAATCAGATTTTAATTCTTTTTTGTTTTCAATTTCTTCAATATCAATCTCTCGTTCTTCGTTTGATCTTATTGTATTTTGTTCTTCAATTAGAATATTATCTTTATCTATACTAATTGATCCAGCTTTCTCATCTAAATTCTTTTTAAGTAATGCTGCTTTAGTTAAATTAAGTATTTTTTTCATTCTTTGATTAATTTGTTAAACTAATCTGGCCTATATATTGATCTACATAAAATGATAATCCTCAGACTTAGAATATCTCTAGATTGCAAATGAGAAATTATTTTTACTCTAATTGTCTATTATCTAGGATCTAATCTGAGGATTATATATTTTTAAATTAAACTTATAAATTTTCTTATATCTTTAACAGTTATTACAGAATCTTTATTTATATCTAATCCAGGATTCTGATTAAATATTTTACCATTCTTATGACCTATTACATAATTATCAGATTTTCCGATTGCAGCTGGTCTAAAAATAGCTAAGTATAAATCTGAAGAACTTTTAATACTGTATATTTTTTTAATTTCTTCTAGATATTTTTCAACATAGACTAACTGTTGAAGTACATTCATCTTTTTTAATTCTGATGTATCTGTACCTAAAAAATTAGCTGTTGTAGGTAGAAATCCAATTAATCCTGTTGCTCCAGATCCTTTATATACTAATTTTTTATTCTTGTATTTGTCTCTGTTAACAGCTGAAGGATTTCCTCCACTTTCTATACTAAAGATTTTATATAACCATTTTGTTTTTATTTCTTGTCTCTCACAGATTTCTCTGATTTTTGTTTGTTCTTCTTTGGTAAATTTATTAATCATTTTAAGTGATTTTAGAG
>Ga0172381_10000101_pt1 | contig 93665 bp, 99 predicted proteins | sample Leawel6488metaG_FD_119754 | JGI IMG/M metagenome (GOLD analysis project Ga0172381, IMG submission 119754) | Leachate microbial communities from a municipal landfill in Southern Ontario, Canada - Leachate well 64-88 metaG | ecosystem: Engineered > Solid waste > Landfill > Unclassified | place...
ATGCCGTCAAACGCTATGTCGAAAACCAACAACACCACCAAGTCGACGTCGAACAACTCAAATTCCCAAAGCTGGCGTAGCCAGCAAGACGAAACCCCCAGCGATTAGCTGGGGGTTTTCATTCCAATTTAAGCAAGGACAACGTTGATGGCGCGCGGACCCTTTTCGGCCTGTTCGACATCGAAAGTTACGACATCACCGGCTTTTAAGTCGGCGAATTGAATGCCATTTAATCCGGTCTCATGGAAGAATACGTCTTTAGAGTTATCTTCGGGAGTAATGAAACCAAAATGCTTATCGGAAATAATACTTTTAATAGTACCTTTCATAGATAAATTATTAGTGAACAAATACAAACTATATATCACGAAAGAAGGTCGACTAATTTTCTAAGGATATTTTGTAGATTTTTATTATACTCTAATTATCAAATTCTGTCAATCAAATTTTAATTAGCATCTCCAATTATTTAAGTGGCCTAGATTTGCCTAGTTGATTATTATATGATAATATAACAATAATCTTATATAATTAATTAACCAAAAAAATATGCATGGTTACAAAGATAATATAGAGAAGTTAACGACGGAAAATAATAATTTTCGTAAGGTGCTTTATACCGGGCATCACAGTCAATTAGTGCTTATGGCTTTAAAACCAAACGAAGAAATTGGCATGGAAGTGCACGCGGACAACGATCAGTTTTTTCGTTTTGAAAGTGGACAGGGAAAAGTGATAATTGACGGCAATGAATATGTCGTGGCTGATGGTGATGCTGTAATAGTGCCTTCGGGCGCACAGCATAATGTAGTCAATACTTCCGGTTCAGAAATGTTAAAACTTTATACTATTTATTCTCCAGCGCATCACAAAGATGGGATTGTACGCGCTAATAAAGAAGAGGCCGAAAGCAACGAAGCCGAGTTTGATGGCCAAGCTACAGAGTAATTTGTTTTATGAGTTACATTAAGTTTTTTAAGGATATAAATAAGTCCAGTGTCGAGATTGCCGGTGGCAAAGGGGCGTCACTGGGAGAGATGACCAAAGCCAAAATTCCAGTACCGGGTGGTTTTGTCGTGCTGGCTAGCGCTTTTGATAGGTATTTAGAAGAAACAGATTTGAAAGAGGAGATTTCTGCGCGTTTAAAAGAAGTCAATCTCGAAGATACCAACACTGTTGATCGTGCCAGCAATGTTATTCGCGATGTTATTCACGATCGACCTTTTCCCAAAGATTTAAAAAAAGAAATCTTGGCGGCGTATGACAAATTAGGCGCAGAATATATAGCGGTACGATCATCGGCTACCGCCGAAGATGGCGCTGTGGCCAGTTGGGCGGGGGAACTCGAAACTTATTTAAATACCAACAGGAAAAATTTAATTGCAAGAGTTTGTCAGTGTTGGTCGTCTCTTTTTACTCCGCGCGCGATTTTTTATCGCCACGAAAAGAAATTAATTGATCATTATGTTTCCGTGGCGGTGGTCGTGCAAACAATGGTTCAAAGCGAAATTTCCGGTATTGCTTTCACGGTGCATCCAGTTACCGAAGATCCTAAGCAAATGATAATTGAAGCGGGCTACGGATTAGGTGAAGCAATCGTGTCGGGGCAAATTACGCCGGATAGTTATATAATAGATAAAACGGATTTTAGTATCATGGATATTAATATTGGCTCGCAAACACGTAAATTAATTAAGTCCAAAGGATCGACAAAATTAACTAATCCTAAAAGCGAGGATAAATCTAACGCGTGGGTTGATTTGGGTAAAGAAGGCGAAAAACAAAAACTTACCGGCAAACAGATTGTGGAGCTGGCAAAAATTTGTAAAAAAATTGAGGATCATTATAAATTTCCTTGCGATATTGAATGGGCTTTTTTCGATGGCAAATTTTACATTACTCAAAGTCGTCCAATTACCACGCTTAAAAAGTAGGGGGGCTTGACAAAAAGGCGATTTTGTGTTATAATTAAGCGCGTAAGGAAATAATAAATTTATTTAATTATTTCCGAACAAGCGATAATTATATCATTTAGATATAATTATCCAACAAATTGGGCAACCCAACTTACCAAATAAGCCAAAGTTCCCAAGTAGGTCGTTTTATTAACTATCTCAAACAACATTTTGGGAACAAACAAGAACAAATCTATGGCTTTTGGTGACAGACAAATGTATGATGTGGATTTATCCTGCGCTAAATGCGGGACCCATATCTCACAGTTGCCGTTTCAACCGTCCGGTGATCGTCCGGTTTACTGCTCCGAATGCAATCGCGCTTTCCGCGCGACTCGCGATGGAGGCAGTCGAGGCGGTTTTTCCCGCGGTCCGCGCGCTCCTCGTCAGATGTTTCCGGTCAATTTGACCTGTGCTGACTGTGGTGCCGCTATTACCGAGCTTCCTTTCCAGCCTTCTGGAGACAAGCCGGTATACTGCAAAGATTGCATCCGCAATCATCGCCGCGCTTAATCTTACTGATTAAACCAAAAACACCCCGATCTTAAGTCGGGGTGTTTTAGTTATAAAAAAGTCAATAATCTTGAAAGATGTTATTTTTTAAGGTAAGATATGCCTATGTTTAAGAATCAGCCCAAAATTTTGGTCGCTCTATCGGGTGGGGTGGACAGTTCTGTTGCCGCCGCTCTTTTGGTTAAAAAAGGTCATGATGTAACCGGAATGTTTGCGGTAAATTATCAGGCTTCGCTCTCCGAGCTACGCCCGACAAGTTGTAATGCTTCGTTTACAGGGCGTAGAGAATCGAAGCCCTGTTGGCAAGGAGATTATCAAGACGCATTGCGGGTTTGCGCCAAACTCGGTATCAAATTATTGCGCTGGGATTTTAAGCGCGAATATAAGCGAGATGTTTTAGATTATATGTACCACGAATATCGCGCCGGTCGGACTCCGAATCCGGATGTTTTGTGTAATAAATTTATTAAATTTGGCGCTTGGTTGGATCGAGCCAAAAAAGAAGGTTTTGATTATATTGCGACCGGACACTACGCGCGCACTGAAAAGAATAAGGAAAAAGGAGTAAGGAATAAACGAGATATAAATTTACTCCTTACTCCTTACTCTTTACTCCTTGCGCGAGACACCAACAAAGACCAAACTTATTTTCTCCATCAATTATCTCAAGCGCAACTCGCTCACGCGTTATTTCCAATCGGCGATTATACTAAGTCCGAAGTCAGGGTGCTCGCTAAAAAATTTAAACTACCCACCGCCGAAAAAGAGGAAAGTATGGGAATTTGTTTTGTAGGCGAAGTGCCGATGAAGGAGTTTTTGCAAAAAGAAATTAGGCCACGCCCGGGAAAAATTATTTTGAATGGGGAAATAGTAGGCGAACACAGTGGTTTACCTTTTTATACCATTGGTGAACGCGTTGGAATAAATTCCAAACCGTATTTTGTTGCTGATAAAATTTTGAAGAGCAATGAATTAATAATCGCCAAGGAAGGTGACGCAATTTTATTTAAAAACGAGATTATAGTTAAAGATGTCCGCTGGATTGGCGGACAGCCGTTCAAATTTCCTTTTAAATGTATGGCGCGATTGCGTCATCGTCAGCCGTTACAGCAGTGTGTTGTTGAGTGTTTCGAACGCAGTCGTTTGCCTGCCTTTGGCGGAAAGGATCTGATTATCAAATTTGCTATTCCTCAACGCGCTATCACCCCCGGACAATTCGCCGTGTTTTATAAAAATAATGTTTGTTTGGGCGGGGGAGCGGTGAAATAAAAAGCATCGGTTGTGGTTCCGATGCTTTTGTTTTTTCTTTCCTCCTTCCTACTCTCCTATTTTATGACTATTCCTCCGATGACGGCATCGGGGTGTTTGTAAGAATCGTTGAGATTTAAGATCCATTTTCTCTGCACTAGCTGCGCAGGGGTAACCCCCGCCTTGTTGGGGAATATTTCATAGATGTCCAGGTTAAATTTTCTGAACTCTATTTCCTCCACATCCGCTCTTACAAAGAGCGATGTGAATGGCTCAATCTCTACCCCTACAGATAGCCCCACCCGTAGGCGGATAACCCCGCTACTCATGGGATATGTTTTTTCTCGGAGTTCGCTTTCGAACCCCGGAAATCCTACGAACAATATCATTTTATCCATTTTTTCCTCTGTCTGGTTTTAAGCAGTAAACCATCTGAGGTATTGCATACCCCCAGTTGACTTCCACAGTTATGAGGGAAACTGTCTTCCGTGATTTTTTGTGAGGGCATACGGCGACAAAGTACCGCATGCATTCACCCGTCTCTTCCGACAAGATGTTCAGTAGCTCTCCCCAGGAGAAGGGGAGGCTTAAATCTCCTCCTACCGGAATATGCTCGTTTGGATGTGCGCCACTTTCCTCATCCAAATTTATGAGTTCAGCTGTATCTCCAAATTTTTCGAGCATAAACTTAATTATTTCTTTCAGAGTAATGTCGCAAGAAATAATTAAAAGATTTATCCAATTTTTTTCAAGGTTCATTTTTATTTCCTCCTAAATTGAACTATTCTTACCCTAATTTATTTTCTTGCTTTTGTCAAGCCATTGTGATAAAATTTTAGGGTAAATATTTTGATTGAATTATGGATTCTAAAACTTTGCGGCAAAAATATCTGGACTTTTTTGTTTCCCATGGGCATAAAATTGTTCCCAGCGCCTCTTTAATTCCCGAAAATGATCCTACGGTACTTTTTACCACTGCCGGTATGCATCCTTTGGTGCCATATTTAATGGGCGAGAAGCATCCGGAAGGCAAAAAATTAGTTAATGTTCAAAAATGCGTCCGCACTCAAGATATTGATGAGGTAGGGGATAATCGCCATGACACCTTTTTTGAAATGCTTGGTAATTGGTCGCTCGGAGATTATTTTAAAAAAGAAGCGATTGAAATGAGTTGGGAATTTTTAACTTCATCTAAATGGTTGGGGCTTGATCCAAAAAAATTGGCGGTGAGTGTGTTTGCAGGTGATGAATCTGCGCCACGCGACGAAGAGTCGGCGAGTATTTGGAAAAGATGCGGTGTTTTAGAACATAAAATTGCTTATTTGCCCAGAGCCAACAATTGGTGGGGGCCAGCGGGACAAACCGGACCATGCGGGCCTGATACGGAGATGTTTTATTGGAAAGGGGATACCGAATTTCCGCCGGAGAATAGCAATCCCCAAACCGATGAAGATAATTGGTTGGAAATTTGGAACGATGTTTTCATGGAATATAATAAAACTGCGGATGGAAAGTATGAATCATTGGCAAAAAAGAATGTTGATACCGGCATGGGCTTGGAGCGAACTTTGGTGGTATTGAATGGTTTTGTTGATGTCTTTCAAATTGACACTTTTTGGCCATTGATTCAGAAAATTGAAGAAGTTTCCGGGCGTGAATATATTGAAAATATCAATATTACCAAGGCTATGCGTGTAATTGCCGATCATATTCGCACTGCCACCATGATTATGGGTGATGATCGCAAAATCGCGCCGTCCAATGTTGACCAGGGCTATATTGTGCGTCGGTTGGTTCGCCGCGCCGTGCGTTATGGCCGCGAACTGGGGCTTAAAGAAAATTTTTGTTCGCAGGTAGCCGAAGAAGTCATCAAAATTTTTGCCGATGTTTACCCGGAAATAGAGCGCAACCGCGAATTTATTTTGGTAGAAATAGCCAAAGAGGAAAGTAAGTTTAGAAATACTTTAGAAAAGGGAATTAAAGAATTTGACAAATTAACAATTAACAATAAACAATTAACAATAACGGCAACGCAGGTTTTTGATTTGTATCAGAGTTATGGTTTTCCAGTTGAAATGACAGTGGAGTTGACCGAAGAGAGGGGATTGAAAGTAGATGTAAAGGGATTTAAAGAAGAAATGAAAAAACACCAGGAACTATCCCGTGCCGGAGCTGAACAAAAATTTAAAGGCGGTTTGGCTGACCACGGCGAGATGTCAGTGAAGTATCATACTGCTTGTCATTTGTTACTGGCGGCTTTGCGAGCGGTATTAGGCGAGCATGTAATACAGCGGGGGAGTAATATTACTGCCCAGCGCCTGCGTTTTGATTTTTCTCACCCGGAGAAAATGACCGATGATCAAAAAAAACGTGTAGAAGAGTTGGTTAATTATGCTATTACTCATGATTATCCGGTGGATTGCGCGGAAATGACCGTGCCCGAGGCCAAAACACTCGGCGCTATGGGCGTATTTGAAGATCGTTATGGCGCTAAGGTAAAAGTATATTCGGTGGGTGACCCCCAAACCGCGCCCGCCGCTCATGAAAATTCTCTCACTTTTTCCAAAGAAATTTGCGGCGGACCCCACGTAGAGCATACCGGCGTGTTGGGTAAATTTAGAATAAGTAAAGAAGAATCCGTAAGCGCGGGAGTGCGGCGCATTAAAGCGATTTTAGAATAATTTTTTTTAAAATGTTTTCAAAGTTACTTGATTTTTTTTGGTCTTTGCGGAAACAGTTTTTAAAGTACGCCATTACTGGCGGGTCGGCGTTTATTTTGGACATGGGTACTTTGGTACTGTTTAAAGAAATATTTCATCTGCGTCCGGTGGTGGCGGTAATCATAAATCAGCCGATTGCTTTAATTTATGTCTTTCTTTTAAATAAATTTTGGACTTTTAAATCATCAGGGAAAATTCACCATCAAGTTATCAAATTTCTCGCGCTCTACGCCGGTAATTACTTGTTTGCTATCATTTGGATGTGGTTATTTTCGGAAAAATTAGGATGGCATTATCTAGCAATACGCATGGCTAATATCATTTTAGCGGTTAGCTGGAATTTTCTTTTATATAAGTATTGGATCTATCGAGAGACCCCTGTTAATAACCGAGCGTTTATACCTATTGACAAAATAATTTAATTTAGGTATTATATACCGCATAACATTTTATCATGGTTAGTAAACAAGACATCATCGAACTTAAGGGTAAAATCACCGAGCTTTTGCCGGCTGGGACGTTTCGAGTGGAGCTCGAAAGTGGACAAGCAATTGTTGCTCATTTATCGGGTAAAATGCGTCTCAATAAAATTCGGTTATCAATTGGAGACCAGGTAAAAGTAGAAATGACGCCTTACGATTTAACCAAAGGGCGAATAAATTATCGGTTCTAACAAATTATTTAACACAATATCAACCAGTGCGGTGTAGTCTCAATTTAGGGCCTTATGTCCAAGCGAGACGTGGATATCGCGGCAGTGGTTGGTGTTTTTTGATTACAATAATGCTAATAGCTAATAATTAACGTACTTATTAGTTTTGTACCATTAAATAATAAGTATAATTCTCGCATTTTATGAAAGTTCAAGCATCTGTAAAAAAGATTTGCGCCAAGTGCCAAGTAGTGCGCCGCCAAGGTCGGGTGCGTGTTATTTGCGTTAATCCCAAACACAAACAAAGACAAGGATAAAAATTCTAATCTATAAATTTTCAATATTATGCGTATTGCTGGTATCAACATTCCTAAGGAGAAAAAAATCTTATATTCTTTGCCTTATATTTACGGTATTGGGCCAACTTTAGCCGCCAAAGTTCTTAAAGCTGCCGGCCTTGATGGTAATATCCGCACCAAAGATCTAAGTAGCGAGCAGGAAGATAAATTACGCGCTATTGTAGAAAAAGGCTACAAAACTGAAGGCGACTTACGTCGTGAAATTATGGCTAATATTAAACGGATGAAAGATATTAAATGCTATCGTGGTGTTCGTCACATGAAGCATTTGCCGGTACATGGTCAGCGTACCAAAACCAATTCACGCACAGTGCGTGGTAACGTGCGCAAAACTGCCACTTCCGGTAAAAAATTGTCTACTCAAAAAACCTAGCATCACGATTTTTTATACTAATCATACGAACCAATTAATAAATTTATGACAGAAGAGCAAAAAAAACCAAATGAGCCCATCGTCAAAAAAGAGGCTGAAGTAAAAACTAAAAAGAAAAAAGTTGTTAAGCAAATACCCCGTGGCAACGCCTATATTCAAGCTACTTATAACAACACCATCGTTACTATTACCGATCCCAATGGCAATGCTTTGGCTTGGTCTTCAGCCGGCATCGCCGGTTTTAAAGGACCAAAAAAGGCTACTCCTTATGCGGCTAGTATGGTGGTCAAAGCGGTGGCAGATAAAGTAGCTCCTTATGGAATCAAAGAAGTTTGCGTATTTATTAAAGGTATTGGTGGCGGGCGCGAGGGAGCGATTCGTGCTTTTAATATTAATGGTTTAAATGTGGTGGCTATCAACGAAGTTACGCCGATCCCGCACAATGGTTGTCGACCGCCCAAACGTCGTCGCGTATAAAGTTATAATTATTTTATTATGTCTAAAGTTTACGATTCAATTTGTTCTCAATGCCGCCGCGCCGGTCAGAAGTTATTTTTAAAAGGAGAGAAGTGTTTAGGGCCAAAATGTCCGATGATTAAAAGAAATTTTATTCCCGGACAGCATGGTCCGACCGCCAGAAATAAAAAGTTATCTGGCTACGGCAAACAACTCCGCGAAAAGCAACAAGCCAAAAAAATGTATGGCTTGCGCGAAAAACAATTTGCCAATTACGTATCCGAAGCTTCGCGAAAAACCGGTGATACCAGTAAATATTTTGTTACTTATTTGGAATCACGTTTGGACAATGCGGTATTTCGCATGGGCTTGGTAACGTCTCGTTCAGCTGCGCGCCAATTGGTTAGCCATGGCAATATCACTGTTAACGGTAAAAAAGTAGATATTCCATCTTACCGTGTTTCCGTCGGAGAAGAGATTGCCCTCAAAGAAAGCATGAAAAGCAGAAAATTGTTTGAAAATATTTTTGAACGACTGTCTAAGATAGAAGCGCCGTCATGGATGCATGTTGATGCTAAAAAGGTATCTTTTAAAGTGTTAAATACCCCAACTTTAGATAGCGCGCCATTTAACTCCAAAGCCATCATCGAGTTTTATTCTCGTTAGTAATTTTCGCTTTTTTGTGGATCAATTTTGTCAATATATCTAAAGATATATACTCATTCGTTCGGAAAAGATTAAACACATTTAATCTTTTCTCTCACTTATATCGTATATGGAAAACCTGCTTCTGCCATCCAAAGTGGAATTTATGGAGGGGGCCACTCCAAATTCCAGCACGGTAATTATCACTCCGTGTTTTCATGGTTACGGCACCACTTTAGGCAACAGTTTGCGCAGAGTTTTGTTGTCTTCTTTACCGGGAGCAGCCGTTGAAGCTTTCAAAATTAAAGGCGTACAGCATGAGTTTAGCACTGTAGAAGGTGTTAAAGAAGATTTGGTAGAAATAATGTTGAATCTCAAGCAAATGGCTGTTAAGGTTTTTACTGATGAGCCGGTAGTCATTTCTTTAACTAAAAAAGGACCGGGCAAAGTTACTGCTAAGGATTTTGCTCCCAATGCCAATGCTGAAATTTTTTCCAAAGATTTGGTAATTGCCAATTTAACTTCCAATAAAACTTTAGAAATGGAAATAATTGTAGGTAAAGGACGAGGATTTAGACCGGTAGAAGAGAAGGACCGTAAAAATTATGATTTAGGCACTATAGTAATCGACTCTATTTATACTCCAATTCGCGACGTCGGATATAAGGTAGAATATACCCGCATGGGCGATATTACTAACTACGAAAAACTAGTTTTGAATATAGAAACCAACGGCACTATTTCGCCTTCCGAAGCCTTGCATCAAGCCACCCAAATTTTAATGGATCATTTTACTATTGTTTTGGATTCGGTAAAAGATAACATTACCACCGCAAAATTTAACACTGTTAAAGAAGCAAAGGTAGTAGTTGAGAATAATGTGGAAGAAAAAGAGGAAAAAGTTTCCAAAGCTAAAATCAAAAAAGAAAAAATCATTAAGGAAAAAGTTAAAAAATCTAAGAAAAAATAATTGTAAAATAATATTTTTGTATTATGAGACATCAAATGAAGAAAGTTACTCTGGATCGTAAAGCTGCGCCGCGTCGAGCTCTTCTTTGTGGTCTGGTGTCCAGTTTGGTTTTATACGAAAAAATTACTACTACCAAAGCTAAAGCTAAAGCGATTAAACCGCTTATAGAAAAAGCAATTACCAAGGCTAAGAAAAATGATCTTGCGAATCGCCGTGCTTTATTGGCTCAACTGCATGCTAAAAATGTAGTTAGTAAACTCATAGAGGTTTTGGGGCCACGTTATACCACTCGTCAGGGTGGTTATACCCGCATTGTTAATTTGGGTAATCGCAAAGGCGATGGCGCGCAAGAGGTGGTAATAGAATTTGTTTAAAAGGGTAAATTTAATCTTATGTCAAAACGAAAAACCATAAAAATTGATGCCCTCGGTCAAGTGCCGGGTAGGTTGGCCACTCAAATCGCCACTATTCTTATGGGCAAAGACAAAGCAACTTATGCCCCGCATCTTGACGCAGGTAGCATCGTAAAAATTGCCAACGTTGGTAAAGTAAAATTTACCGGAAAAAAGATAGATCAAAAATTATATCGTCATCACTCCAATCATCCGGGTGGTCTCAAAGAGATTCCCGCTAAAAAAATGTTGGCTGAAAATCCAGAGCGTATTATTATTAGAGCAGTGGAAAAAATGTTGCCAAAAAATAAATTACGCGATCTTAGAATGGCACGCTTAAAATTTGAATAAACCATTTTATTTCACTCATTCATTTCGACTATGACTAAAATAAATAAGAACCCGTCAGTTTTTAGAGCCGTGGGACGACGTAAAACCGCCAGTGCTCGTGTTAAAATTGACAAAGGCAGTGGTAAAATCATCGTCAACGGCGTAGATTACAAAATATATTTTCCTCATTTTGAGCTGAATGAGTCAGTGTTGGCTCCTTTGAAGGCGGTAGGAAAAGAAAAAGATCTAGATGTGTCAGCAAAAGTTTCTGGCGGTGGCAAGAAAGGTCAAGCCACTGCTGTTCAACATGGGATTGCGCGTGTTTTGGTGATTTGGAATGATGAATTTCATAAGACTCTCAAAACACAAGGGTATCTTACTCGCGATCCTAGATCAAAAGAACGAAAGAAATTTGGTCTCAAAAAAGCCCGACGCGCACCACAGTGGTCGAAGCGGTAAAAAATATTTTCAAATTCACCCCTTACCAAAGGGGTGTTTTGATATTGACATGCGGTTACTTTCGTGCTACTGTATTTTTGGTTTCTTTCGATACTAACTTTGAAAAATCATGGAGGGTGTTATGAAACAACAGCTGTTGATTCTGACGACGGCAGAGGAGAAGGCTGATCGGTTGAACCCCTTTCTCGGCTACTTGGCGAGATTCTTTGAGAGGCTGATATTTGCTTACGAAGAAGATGCCGCCAAGATTTCCCTGGCCGAGCGGCCGGATATGGTGTTATTTTTCTTCTTTGAATCCTCGCCGTACCAGGATCCCGAGTTCGCTCAAGGATGGAAGTGGCATACCATCGACCTGCTGAGGTGGATACGGAAGGGAGAGCAAGGGGAATGGGGACTCCATGTCCCTGTAGCCGTGATTAGGCACGAGGCCGGTCACGACCGGTGGGAAGATCAAATCACGGGAGAATTGGGAAACTTTCTTCCCCCCGGGTTTATTCTCACCACCTCCGCTGGAGGGAACACGGCAGAAGAAATTCTTGCCATGCTGAATTCAATCCTCAAATAGCAAGTACACGGTGATTGCCAGCCACCGGGCGTTCATAGCGCCCGGTTTTTTTGTTGTCAAAATAGCGGAAAAAAGGTATAATTTTATCATGTCCTACACCGTCGCCCAAAACACCTCCTTTCTAACCATTGCTTCGGTTTTACAAAAAGCCATTTCTTTTGTTTATTTTACCATCATCGCACGCCTGATTGGAGTAGAGAACACCGGCGTGTATTTTTTTGCCATTGCTTTTACCAGTATTTTTTCCGTGGTGGCGGATTTTGGTTTGGCTTCGGTGCTCACGCGCGAACTGGCCAAAGACCAAGGGCGTTCGCAATCGTATATCAATACCATCCTTTGGTCAAAAATTATTTTTGGTTTGGTGGCCTACGCGCTCATAGCGGTGGCCGTCAACATTTTAAATTATCCCACTATCCTCAAAGACCTCGTTTACCTGTCCGGCATTACCATGTTTTTTGACAACTTGCACATGGTGTTTTACAGCGTATTTCGAGCGCACCGCAATTTGGTTTATGAAGCCATCGGGCTGGTCGGATCGCAAGTACTCACTCTCGTTATCGGTACGGTGGCGCTATTTGGCGGGGGAGCACTCTACTGGCTTATTTTGGCCTACACCATTCCCGCCATCATCAACGCCGTTTATTCCGGATTTTTCGCGCGCCGCAAATTCGCGTTGCGTTTCAGTTTTTATTTTGACCGCGCCGTATTCAAATTATTTTTTCTCATGGCCGTGCCGTTTGCCTTAGCCGGCATCATCACACGTCTGTATGCGTACAGCGATTCGCTTATCATGTCCAAATTGCTTTCCGCCCGAGAGCTGGGGTATTGGAGCGTGCCGTACAAAATCACTTTCGCCTTTCAATTTATCCCTATGGCGTTATCTGCCAGTATTTATCCGGCTTTTAGCGCGTTTTTCTTACATTCTCCTCATAAAATTTCCGATTTATTCGCCAAATCTTGGCGCTACCTGTTTACTATTGTTTTTCCATTAGTTATTGGCATTATTGTTTTGGCCAAGCCGACAATTCATTTACTTTATACCCCAAGCTATAACGCGTCTGTTCCGGTTTTACAAATTTTAGTGGTTGGTTTAGTTTTTATTTTTCTTAGTTTTGTTACCGGTGCTTTTCTCAACGCCACCAATCGCCAATCCATTCAGACTGCTTTGATGGCCATCGCTTTAGCCATCAATTTAGCTAGCAATATTATTTTGATTCCACGTTTTGGAATTATCGGCGCCGCCATCTCCGCTTTAATTAGTAATTTAATTTTGTGGTTAAGCGGGTATATTATCGTTCAAAAAATAGCCCGTATTAATAGCGGTGAAATTATAAAATATTTTTTACAAACATTTATTCCGGCGGTAGTAATGGGAACGGTGGTATATTATTTGAGTGCGCGCATCTATTTTATTTGGACCATACCGATAGGAGCGGTGGTATATTTTATATTACTGTTCTTAACCGGTGGAATAAATATTGGATTATTAGTAAAAAAGTTCAAAGATATTAAGTCTTAAATTTTGATTATGAAAACGCTCATTGTTACTTTGGAATACCCGCCTACGATTGGCGGAATTGCCAGTTATGCTTATAATTTTGCCAAACATCTTAACTCCGCCGAAACTATAATTTACGCCCCCCTAATTCAAGGAGCGAAACAGTTTGATGCGCAAAGTTCGCTTACGACTTATCGTCGTCGTCCTTTTTTTTGGATTATTTGGCCTCACTGGTTAAAATCTTTATGGCAAATTTGGCGGATTGTCAAAAAAGAAAAAATTGAAATAATCCACGTTCACCATGTTTTACCGATGGGTTATATTGCTTATCTAATAAATAGATTTTTAAAGATACCTTACATTATTTTTTTGCATGGCAGTGATTTGCGTTTTGCCACCAGTAGTCAATTTAAACGAAAAAAATTTGGTTTTTTGTGTCGATCTGCTCAAAAAATTGTGGTTAATAGTCAATTTTCAGAAGCTCTGTTGAAATCCCTGGTAGAACAATTGCCGACAGTGGAAGTGCTGTATCCTTGTCCAAGCGATGATTTTGTTGCTGCCACTTATTTGCCGGAAGAAATTAATAAAATAAAATCCCAGTTGGCTTTAAATGGAAAAAAAGTTATTATTTCCACCGCGCGTTTGGTAGAAAGAAAAGGGCATGCGTTGTTTATTCCGGCATTAATAAAAATTATTAAGGAAGTTCCTAACGCAGTTTGGTTAATAATTGGCGACGGTCCAGAAAAACCAACAATTGTTAGTTTCATTCAAAAAAATAATTTGCAAAGCGTGGTGCGTTTTTTACCAAGTCAGCCACCTTCGGAAGTGGTCAAATTTTATCATTGCGCCGATGTTTTTGTTTTATTGACACACCAAGATAAAGACGGAGTGGACGAAGCTTGGGGGATAGTGTTTATGGAAGCCGCAGTCAGCGGATTGCCGGTGGTAGCCGGAAAATCAGGGGGGGTAGGGGAGGCGGTAGCCCATTTGTCTACCGGGTTAGTAATAGACGCTCACAATACCAATCTGGTAGCTACTTCAGTTATTGAATTGCTAAAAAATCCTGACTATGCCCATCAGATGGGGTCGGCCGGAAAAGAGCGAGTAAAAAATGAATTTACCTGGAAAAATCAAATGAAGAATTTCATTGAAAATTGAGACTGTTTTATCGCGACCAATCTTATCCACAGGTTAAAATTGACCTAGATTTATTATGTGATATACTAAATTATAACTCACACGCGAGTTGTTTTTATTTGATTTATTTTTTATGCAAGACGATCCCCAATATTTATCTGTTGATAGTTTAGAAAATTTAAAGAAGGAGTATGAGCTTTTAAAGGTAAAAACTTTACCCGAAATTGCCAAGCGTATTGATGAAGCCAAGCAACAAGGCGATCTTTCGGAAAACGCCGAATATCATCAGGCGCGTGAAGATATGTCTTGGGCTAAAGGGCGTATGGATGAATTGGAATCTATCATCAATAACGCTCAAATTATCACCAAAAGTTCTCAAAAACAGGGTAAAATTAATGTCGGTAGCACCATAGATATAAAAGTAGGTGACAACGAAAGAAAATACACGATTGTAGGGCAGCAAGAGGCCAACCCGTCCAAAGGCCTGATTTCCAATGAATCTCCCTTAGGAAGGGCATTTTTAGGCCATGAAGCAGGTGACGAGGTGGATGTGGTGGTCCCGGCAGGCAAGCAGACGTATCATATTATCAAAGTAAGCTAAAAGAGATTTTCTTTGCCGCCCTTTTGATAGGGCGGTTTTTGTTGAAAAAAAATGTTATTTATGATAGGATATAAAGAGAAGAGACATTTAAACTATTTAGAAATTAAAACAAATTTCATTGTTTTTTAGTATTTTTATAAAATATGGCTTATTTAAAAGAAGACGCCGTGCGCCTGCAACATTTAGAAAATTTACGCGCTCAAAAAATTAATGTTTTTCCGGCTAATGTTACTACCAAACAAACATTGGCTCAAGCAAAAGATAGTCCTGTTGGTGGCGCTGTTCAAGTTGTTGGACGGTTAATATCCAAAAGAGAAATGGGCAAGATAGCCTTCTCTCATCTTAAAGATTTTAGCGGTCGGCTACAAGCTGTATTTTCAGAAAAGGAGTTAGGCAAAGAGCAGTACAAATTATATGCCAAAGATATCGATGTGGGTGACTTTGTTTCTGTTGAAGGAGAAAATTTTGTTACTAAGGCCGGGGAAATATCTATTTTAGTAAAAAAGTTTTTAATTATTGCCAAAGCTTTATTACCACTTCCGGAGAAGTTTCACGGCTTAAATGATACTGAAATTCGTTACCGTCAGCGCTATTTAGATCTTCTGGCTAATGAAGAATCAATGCAGATTGCTAAAACCCGTAGTTTATTGGTGCGTGAAATTCGTAATTATTTTGACAATCATGGTTTTTTTGAAGTAGAAACGCCAATTTTACAAACTCTTTATGGTGGCGCCAACGCCCGGCCGTTTGTCACCCATCATAATGCGTTAGATATTAATTTATATCTGCGTATTGCCCCCGAATTATATTTAAAGCGTTTAATTGTGGGCGGGTTTGAAAAGGTTTATGAAATTGCCAAATGTTTTCGTAATGAAGGTATTGATCAAAATCATAATCCTGAATTTACTCAAATCGAATTCTATTGGGCCTACGCTAATTACACCCAATTAATGGATTTAATGGAAGATTTATTGCCTAGATTAATTACTGCTGTAGGATTACCTACAAAATTTAATTCTGACGGTCAAGAAGTTGATTTTACTCCGCCTTACCCACGCGTTACCATGCGTGAAATTATTAAAAAATACGCCGGCATTGATATTGAAGATTATTCAGATCAAGCGAGCATGCTAAAAGTGGCTCAAAAATTGAAGGTGGATGGAGTTGATAAAACTACCGGAAGAGGAAAACTGATTGATGAAATTTACAAAGCTTATGCTCGACCCAAAATTGTCAATCCGATGTTTATGATTGACCATCCGGTAGAGTTGTCACCTTTGGCTAAAAAGAAAGCTGATAACCCTAATTACGTAGAACGAATGCAACTTTTATGTGTTGGCGGTAATGAATTATGCAATGCTTTTTCCGAGTTGAACGATCCAATTGATCAAGAAAATCGGTTTCAAGAGCAGGATCGTTTGGCCAAGGGAGGAGACCAAGAAAGTATGCCTTACGACGAAGATTTCATTATTGCCTTAAAGCACGGCATGCCGCCTACCGCTGGACTCGGGATGGGTATCGACCGGTTGGTTAAACTACTGGTGGGGGCGCAAAATTTAAAAGAAGTTATTCTTTTTCCTACTTTAAAACCAGAAAAATAGCGTGCTCTCAGAATACGATGGCTGACGAGCGATTGTAAAAAAGTAAATTATTATGACTAAAGTAATGGTGTTTGGCACTTTTGATATTATTCATCCTGGACATATTCACATGTTTAAAGAAGCCAAACAGTATGGTGATTATTTGGTGATAGCGGTGGCACGCGATCAAACCGTCTGTGATATAAAAGGAAAAACCCCCAAATATAACGAGAATATTCGCTTGCAAAATGTGTTAGAATTACACTTGGCCGATAAAGTTCGCCTGGGTTGTTTAGAAGATAAGTATCAGGCCATTCGTGAGGAAGACCCGGATATAATTGCTTTGGGGTATGATCAAAAAGCGTTTGTGGATAATTTGGCATTGGTGATTCGTCCTGATGCCAAAATTGTGCGTTTGCAACCGTATTTACCGGAAATTTATAAAAGTTCCAAAATGATTAAATAGTAATTATGCAAAGGATCCTTATTGCTACCACTAATCTCGGTAAGTTTAATGAAATCATTTCTGAATTTGCGGATTTACCCTTTAAATTTGTAAGTTTGCGAGATTTAAAAATGGACAAAATTGATTTGGTCGAACCTTATCAGACTCTTTGGGAAAATGCTATATATAAAGCTAAATTTTTTGGCAAAAAAAGCGGATTGGTAACCATTGCGGAGGATACGGGGTTTTTTATTAAAGCTCTAAATGGTAGTCCGGGTATCGCACCCAAACGATTTGCTGCCACCGAAGAAGAAAGAATTAATAAAGTCCTCAAAATTTTACGCGGTATTCCCCAAAACAAACGCCAAGCATATTTTCAGACCGAAGCTTGTTTGTATGATCCCAAAAGCGACAGCTTTACAATTTTTACCGGTAAAGTTAGTGGCCTAATAACCGAAAAAGTTTTTGGAAAAGCCAGTCCGGGGTTAGATTATGATGCCATTTTTTATTATCCGCCCTTTAAACAAGTTTTCGCCAAAATATCGTCAGAGCAAAAAAATTTAGTTAGCCACCGCGGTCAAGTAGTTCATCAAATAAAATATTTTTTAGTTAAAAATTATGCTTTGCGTCATATTGTGGTGGCAGTGGGAATATTGGTTAAAGATAAAAAAATGCTCATCACCAAACGCCGTGATTCTCGACCGCAATTTAACAATCGTTGGGAATTTCCCGGTGGGGCGGTGGATGACGGTGAAAATTTAGAGTCTTGTCTTAAGCGCGAAATCAAAGAAGAGACCGGTTATCAAATAAAAATTTTAAAACAACTTCCTGACTTAATAGTGCGTTCGGAAAGTAAATATGGCTACCAAGTTTTTCTATGTGTTTTTATCGCCGCACCCATTTCCGGCAGGTTGCAAATTTCAGCCAACGAAAATACCGCTTCGCAGTGGGTATCGTTACAACAATGTTTAAAAAAGAAATTTTTACCACTTAATAAAATGTTTATTAAGAAAAATTTTAATATTTTAAAAGAGTATGTTAAAATAAAATGATATGTTAGATATTAAATTCATCAAAGAAAATTTATCATTAGTAAAAACCAATTGTCAAAATCGTGGCGTCCAAGTGGATGTCGAAAAAATATTGGAATTGGATGGTCGCCGTCGAGAAATTTTGAAATTAGCAGAAATTTTACGGGCACAGCGCAAGCAAACTTCCAAAAGCAAGCCGAGTGAAGAGGAAATAATTAGAATGCGCGCCATTGGCGACGATATTAAAAAGCACGAGGCAATTTTAGCCGGGGTTGAAAGTGAGCTTAATGAATTAATGCTTAAAGTGCCCAATTTAACTCATCCTGACAGTCCGATCGGGGGAGAGGAGGATTTCAGAGTTGTTTACCAGAATAAAGCCCCGAAATCCTTTAAATTTACGCCTACAGATCATGAAACTTTATTGCTAAAAAACGACTTAATAGACGGCGAACGTGGCACCAAAGTATCAGGGGCGAAATTTTTCTTCTATAAAAATAATTTGGTACGAATGAATCGAGCGCTAATTAATTATGGCATTGACATCGTAACAAAACGCGGCTATATGCTTATGGAAACGCCGGATGTAGCTAAAGATTTAATTTTGACTGGCGTGGGATTTAACCCACGCGGACCAGAGACGCAAATTTATTCCGTAGAAAATAGCGACTTGAGCTTGGTCGGCACGGCCGAAATTACTATGGGGGGTTATCACGCCGGTGAAATTTTGGATCTATCCAAAGGTGCCAAAAAATATGTAGCCCTATCACATTGTTTTCGTACCGAAGCCGGCGCTTATGGCCGAGAAAGCAAGGGGCTATATCGTGTTCACCAATTCACCAAATTAGAAATGTTTGTATTTTGTAAACCGGAAGAAAGCGAAAAATATCACCAAGAAATTTTAGATATTGAAAAAGAAATTTCTGATGGTCTAGGGTTATTTTATCGTGTAATTGACATTCCAACCGGTGATTTAGGTGGTCCGGCTTATCGTAAATATGATATTGAAGGTTGGATGGTAATGAAAGGAGAAAGGGGGTCGCAAGGCGGATTTGGAGAAATCACTAGCTGTAGCAATTGTACCGGCTACCAAGCGCGCCGGCTTAACATTCGCTACCGCAAAGATGACGGATCGACTGATTTTGTTCATACCTTAAATGGAACGGCAGTCAACAATAGTCGTTGGCCATTAATTATCGTTGAAACTTATCAAAATGAGGATGGCACAATTTCCGTGCCCAAAGTCCTACAAAAATATTGTCACCTAAAAAAATTATGATTAAACAATTGACATCTAAACAATTCAAACAAATATTTAGTGCTGTTCCACGATTATGTGTTGAGGTGATTATTCAAAGTAACAAAGGAGTAATTCTGACCAAAAGAACCATACCTCCGGCCATAGGTTTTTGGCATGTACCTGGAGGTACAGTATTAAAAGGTGAGAAATTGGAAGCCGCTGTCGTACGGGTGGCCAAAAGCGAGCTTGGATTAAAAGTAAAAGTCATTAAATTTTTGGGGGTTATACAATACTCATTCAAAAATTATTTTGGCTCTCCCGTGGGCTTGGCATATTCTGTAAAAATTATTGGCGGAAAATTTAATTTCGATAAAAAAGTCGCCAGTGACGCTAAATTTTTCAAAAAATTACCCAACAATACTATTCCAGAGCAAAAAAAGTTTATTACTAAACATATCAAGCTGTAATATGCTCTCATGGGTAGAAATTGATTCTAAAGCTATCAAATACAACCTAAAACAATTCCGGCGCCTGATCGGACCCAAGGTGCTTTTAATGCCGGTGATAAAAGCCAATGCCTACGGGCATGGATTTTTAGAAATTGCCAAAATATGCGCAGAAAATAAGGATGTGGATAGAATTTGCGTGGTCAATTTAGACGAAGCGGTGGAGCTAATAAAAAATAAAATTAAAAAATCAATTCAAATTTTAAGTTTTTATGAATTAGATAATAAAAAAATTTATCTGGCCGTAAAACACAATGTTATTTTTCCGGTTTACGATATTACCCAAGTAAAATTTTTGGATCGAGTAGGGGAAAGGTTAGAAAAAAACATAAAAGTTCACATTAAAGTGGATACTGGGGCCGCTCGGTTAGGCATATTACCTAAACAAGTAATAGATTTCGTTAAAAAAATAACTAAATTTAAAAACATAAAAATAGAAGGAATTTTTAGCCACTTTGCTTCCAGCGAAGATGATAAAATTTATACCGAACACCAGTTAAATATTTTTAATAAAATCACTGAGAAGCTTAAGCAAGATGGTATAAACATACCTATTAAACACTTTGCTTGTTCAGCTGCTGGTATTTTGTATGCGCAGAGTCGTTTTAACGCTATCCGAATAGGTGTAAGCATGTATGGGTTATACCCCGACGAGCTATCTCGCAAAAAATTGCATCTTAAGCCGGCCTTATCTTGGTTTACCACCATAATACAAATCAAAACCGTTCCCGCTTGGACGAAAATTGGCTACGGCGGCTCTTTTACTACCAAAAAAATTACTAAATTAGCAATTATTCCAGTTGGATATTGGGACGGTTACGATCGTCGTTTGTCCAATAATTCCGAAGTAATAATTAAAGGCAAAAAATGTCCGGTGCGGGGTAGGATTTGCATGAACTTAACCATAATAGATGTTTCGGCTGTAAAAAATATTAAGATAGGGGAAAGAGTAATATTAATTGGTGGCAAAAAAAATTGCTCTATAACCGTCGATGATATTGCCCATCATGCCACCACCATTAATTACGAGGTGGTTGATCGTATCAACCCACTGCTTATTAGAGTAATAAAAAAATGAGATATTTTCGTTCACAAGGAGTCCATCGGCAATTCGCCCCTTACCAGAGTAGTTGGCGTCGGTTTTTGAATAATCTACGCAAAAGAAACAGAGTGGGCGCTGTGCCACAAAATGAAACCCGCACCAGACGTAATCCCTTTCGCCCAGCAGCCAAACGATCGTCTGTTGGTTCTAGAATAAAATTATCTATTTTCTTAGCTTTAATTATATTTATAGGTTGGATAAGCGTGTTGGTTTATTTACCTTATTTTACTATCAACAAAGTAGAATTTAGCGGATTAAAAATAATAAAACAATCAGAAATTGAGCAGGTTATGAAAGACGAATTTTTAAGCCCGAATAAATATTGGCCACGTAGTAACTATTTCATTTTACGCAACAAAAAAGTAGCCGCCGTTTTATCTCAGCATTATTCACTAAGTTCTGTTAACGTTACAAAAATTTTCCCTAATCAATTGAATATTTACTTGGAAGAAAAAATCTCCACTGTTATTTATGATAATGGTAAAGAATACGTAATGTTAGATCAAGAGGGGGGGATAATTAAGTACCTAACCAAAGTAGAAGATGATGAAATAATAAGCCGAAATGTGGAATTAAATGCAAGCACAACTCCATTAGCTACTTCGTCAAATTTTAATTCAATTGCGTTAGATTCTGCGACCGCATCATCATCGCCGCCAGTTATTGAGCTTGTACACATTCCTAATTATAAAAAAATAAAAAGTGAATTTGGGTCATATCCAATAATTTATGATACCCTGTCCGTTAGCAACCCTAGTTCCACGATAGTTTTGCCTCCAGAGGTGATTGCGGGAGTAATAAATTTCTACACTCAAATTGAGAAGCAGGGGATAGGCCAGATTAAGTATATTATTAAAAGCAATCTGTTAGCTGGCATGCTGGCGAAGACAGATAAAAAATGGGATATTTATTTTAAACCCACCCAAAGTATTTCTGAGCAGATTAATAATCTTAAACTGATATTACGCGAAAATAAACCCACTGCCTATATTGATCTACGTTACGGGGGGAGAGTGTATTGGAAGTAGTGGTATAAGATTTGACATAGTATTAAGGGTAATATATAATTGAGTATAATAACTCTTACACTCAATTATAGTACTCAAGAATTAAGTCAAAATAGTATTTTTACCAGCTATGCACAGATTACCCTATCAGGACGACTTTATTTTAAACCTGCGAGCAAACAACTTTTCCGAAGAAACCGCCTATAATTACGAGCGTGATTTGAATACTTTTGAATCTTTTCTTAATAACGATGTTAAAAAACCGTTTGAGGATGCTACCAAAACCGATATTTTGCGTTTCAAGGCCTATCTATCTTCCACTGACCGCAAAACTGCCACTGAACATCGTTCTAAACAAAAGCTAGGTAGTTTTTCTATCAACCGTATTTTATCGGCTCTGCGATCGTATCTAAAATTTTTAGAAGATATGGATCGTAAACCGCCCGTATCTTCGGCTACGGTCAAATTATTAAAAACCGAGAAAAAGAACGCTCGAGTGCCAGAATTTGAGGAAATTATAAAAATAATCGAAGCGCCAACTAAGTATGAGGACGATGAAAAAGTCGCCCTACGTAATCGCGCCATGCTTGAGACACTTTTTGCTACCGGTATGCGCATTTCGGAGCTTTTATCGCTTCGGGTGCGTCAAATTGACCAAACCGGACGGGTATATATCATGGGAAAAGGGAAAAAACAACGATTTGCGTATCTCACTCCACGCGCTTTAGCCCATGTAAAAAATTATATCATCAAGCGCAACAGCACTTCGGAAATGTTATTTGTTCCCTACCGCGGACGAAATAGTCAAGAAAAGGACAAAAAAATCTCCGCCAATTATTTACAATTCAAAATAAAACGTTACCGAGAATTGTTGGATGTAAATATTCCGGTGAGCGCACATACTTTACGCCATGCCTTTGCCACTTTTATGGCAGAAAAAGGCGCCAATCCGGCCGCTATTCAAATTTTGCTTGGTCACGAGTCTTTGGATACCACCACGCGCTATGTTCATGCTTCCGACAGATACGCGGAAAAAACTCACCACGAATTTCATCCATTATTTAATAAATAAAAACAAAATTTGTAAAAAATTATCTTATAAAATATACTATCCGGTGAAATAAGAAAGGGTGGTAGATTCTATGAATGACAAAAACCTGACCGAAAAAGGTCAGGACATGTTGCAAATCGCCTATCTTACAACAACCCGTCGCAACCCGTGGCCCGGAAGCTGGCGGGGTAGCAAACCAATGGGAGGGCGGTATCTCTTTGATCCGCCATCACCCAAACGCTCGCCCCCCGTCAAATCAAACAATGGAGGAACAACCAATTTCGAAGGAGAGGAATAAATTCAAGTGGGTACACAGATTTCACCGGCTGTTTACCCACTTTTTTATTTTACAAACTCGCTTTTATAATTAAATCAAGCATCTCCGTAAAGTTAATCCCCGCCTTACTAGCCGCCTCGGGAAATAAAGATGTTTGGGTCATGCCAGGGATGGTATTTGTTTCTAAAATATACAGATTGCCATCATCGGCTACAAAAACATCAGTTCGCGACATACCGCGACAGCCGAGCGCAATATGACATTTGATAGCTAACTCTTGGATAGCGTGATTAATTTCGTGAGGAAAATCCGCCGGACAAACATGAGTTGAGCCCCCGGCGGCATATTTTGACTTGTAATCGTAGAATTCTCCTAAGTTGGGCAGAATATGCGTTGGTGGCAGGGGTATCAACTTACCTTCTTTTTCAATCACACCACAAGTTGCCTCTTGACCACGGATAAATTTCTGCATCATGAGCCACGAGTGCTGCTTGATGGTTTTCTCAATGGCCTTAATCATCTCTATTTCGGTTTTAACAATACTGACTCCCACAGCCGATCCTTGATCAACCGGTTTGACTACGCATGGCAATCCGATTCTTTTTTTGGCATCAGACAAAATCTTTTCTCGGGATTCTTTCCAATTGCGTTTTTTGAAGTGGATAAACTGAGGAAATGGTAAACCATTAGCAAAATATATTTGATTGGCAAAAACTTTGTTCATGGCTAGGGCGCTCGACATAACTCCGCATCCGGTATATTTAACCCCCAAAGCCTCAAGTAATCCCTGTACTCCCCCATCTTCGCCAAAAGTTCCATGTAAAGCAATAAAAACAATATTTATTTTTTTACTTAGATCATACAAATTTAGCAGCTTACGTTTTTTATTTTTTAATAAATAAAATTTGTGATCTTTTCCCATTTCTATAGATAAAATGTTATACTTTTCTTTGTTTAAATTGTCACAAATCGCCTTGCCGGTAATCAAAGATATCGCTCGTTCAACTGACGCCCCGCCCATTATTATTGCAACTCTTAATTTTTTAGGCATAAAATTTAATTAAGTTACTACATCACTTTTTGTTATTACCCGTCAAGAGTTAATTAAATAATTCATTGGATCAACCGGAATGCCGTTTAAACGTGTTTCAAAATGAAGATGTGGTCCGGTAACAAACGGTCCAGATCCAATCTTGCCCGGTGTGCCGCCGGAATAACCGATGATGTCTCCTTTGCCCACAAATTGATCCTCAGAGACGTTGAGACTACTCAAGTGCCCATAAAGAGTAGACAGGTCGCCGGAATGTACTAAAAGGATGTAGCTATAACAGGACGCAGTAGTGCACTTTTTTGCTCGCCCCACGTATCCAGCCGCAGCCGCATGTATTGCTGTTCCTTGCGAAGCGCGAATATCTATACCACTATGTTCAAATACATTACGAAACGGGTAGTCCGGTTCGTGAAAGGTAGCGGTAATATAATGACTAGGTACAGGCCAAACAAAGTTAACCGAATCGGACTCGTTAATTTTACTTTGCTGTTCTAATTTTTTTCTCACTTGGTCCTCATAATTTCTCACTTCATTTTCGATTGATTTATATTGCTGCTTTAAGCTTTCTAATAAAGTTTTATACTTTGCTTCGGATGATTGGGTTTGCACCAAAAGTATCTTTTTGTTTCCAGTTTGTTCACCTAAAGTTTTTCTTTTGTTTTCCAATTCTATTTGTAAATTTTCATGAGTTTTTTTGCGTTCATTAACTTGCGCTTTTTTATTATCCAAATCTTCTTTAATTAAACGTAAATTTTTAACTGATTGACCCAGATCGGTATAGATATTTTCCAAATATTGAACTTGATTATAAAAATCTGAAAAGCTATTATTAGTAAACATTATTTCTAAATATTGTTTTTGATCTTCCGCGTAGACCCCGCGAATAATAGCGGCAATGATATCTTTTTGTTTGTCTATTACCGCTTTTTTGTCGTTAATAGATAATTGTAAAGCCTCGATTTCAAGTTGGGCTTTATTAATTTCGGTTTGGGTAAGTTCGATATCAGCATCGGTTTGGGCAATACGATTATCCAGAATACTTAATTGATTTTTAAGTGAAGTCGTTTCCAGCTGTTTTTGATTAATATTGCTTTGATATTTAGCAATAGTTTCTTCCAATTGTTTAATAGTTTCTTTACGCTTAACTATTTCTTCGTTTAGCCCTGCTATTTCTTCGGTATTACCACCAATTTCAGCCTGTGCTAAATTAATTTGATAAAAAACAAAAAATAGAGTAAATAATAACCCGGATAATATTACCAATGAGTCTCCTTTTTTCATTTTTATGATATTAATTTTTTAATAGCTATTTTGATTCTGTTTATAGTTTCGTCTTTTTTCAGAACTTCAGCAATTTCAAATGGCCCCGGTGATTTATCTTGTCCAGACAGGGCAACTCGCAGAGGCCATAAAATCTCTCCGTTATTATAATTATTTTCTTTAATCCACTCCCCTATTTTAATTTCTAAATCACTCTTATTCCAAGATTGAACACTAAAAGTATTCAGCAACTCTTCTAGGCCCGGTAAAACTTTTGTCACAGTCTCCATATTACTCTTTTTCCATACCAAAAGCGAGCTGTCATATTCTGGTAATTCAAACACAAATGCTAATGCTTTCGGCAGCTCCGCGAGTGTCGCGACTCTTTCACGCTCCAATGGTAACGCCTTTGTTAGTTGTTCATTATTAATTGTTAATTTACTGGTTTTAAAAAAAGGTACCACTCTTTCCACTAAATTTTCTAACGGCAGGCGTTTAATATACTCTTTATTAAACCAATCCAATTTTTCCAAATTAAATACCGCTCCGGATTTATTTACTTTGGCAAAATCAAATTCTTTAATCAAATCCTCTAAAGTAAAAAGCTCGCGATTGTCTCCCGGATTCCAACCTAAAAATGCTACAAAATTTATAACTGCTTCCGGCAAATAACCTTTTTTAATATAATCCTCCACCGCCACATCACCCTGGCGCTTGCTTAACTTGGATTTGTCGAAATTCAAAAGCAGGGGCAAGTGAGCGAATTCGGGCGGCTGCCAGCCGAAATATTTATAAAGCTGTAAATGTTTGGGAGTGCTGGAAATCCACTCTTCGCCACGACTGGCGACGGTAATCCCCATTAGATGATCGTCCACTACTACGGCCAAATGGTAAGTGGGAAAGCCATCGGATTTAATAATTACCTGATCATCAACCAGCTCATTTTTTATTCTGATTTCCCCACGAATTAGATCATTAAAAACCGTTTCGCCGAATTTTGGCATTTTCATGCGAATAACATGCTTTTCGCCGCCCGCGATACGTTTTTTGGCTTCCTGAGGATCAATGCCGGCGCATAAACCATCGTATCCGGTTGGTATTTTATTTTTCTGCTGCTTTTCTCGTAATTCCATTAAACGCTCCGATGAACAAAAACAATAATAAGCGTGACCTCTATCTAATAATTCCTGGGCATATTTTTGATAAATTTCCAAACGTTCAGACTGTATATATGGTCCACGTTTACCCACCTGCGCCACACAATTGTCATTCTGAGGCGCAGCTGAAGAATCCTTTTGGCTTTCAGGTGACAAGAGATCCTTCCCTGAAGGGGTCCCTTTGGGATGCCCGCTCAGGATGACATTATCAGCGCTCTTTTTTAAAACTACGCCCTCATCTGGAACCAGGCCGGCCCAAACTAAGGAATTTAAAATATTTTTTACGCCATCCTCGACAAATCGCTCGCGGTCGGTATCCTCGATACGCAACAAAAACTGTCCGCCGTGTTTCTTGGCGTAAAGATAGGCATACAAAGCCGTGCGCAAACCGCCAATATGCAAATAACCGGTGGGACTAGGAGCAAAACGAGTTCTAATCATAATATTTTGATTTTATCACCAACCAAGTAAATACTATGGTAGCATTTATTATTCTAATTAATCTCTTAGGCTGAATAATTAGTCGATACATCCATTCTAACCCAATTCGGCGTAAAAATAAAGGGGCGCGCGGCACGGCACCGGAAATATAATCAAATGACCCTCCTACCCCCATTGCAATTTTAACCTTAGGGATTTTAGCTAAATTTTCGTGGATCCATTTTTCTTGCTTACTCATACCAAAAGCAACGAAAAGAATATCCGTACTAAAATTATTTATTTTATTTAAAATTGTTTCGTTATCAGCGATTATTAATTCGTAGTTATTAATTCGTAGTTCTTCAATCTTCGGGCCCTTGTTGTATCCCGCGATTTTTAAATTCGGAAATTGCTTCTGTAAATTTTCCGCTGTTTTTTTGACCACATCCTCACTGCCTGAACCAAGCAAATATATACTTTTTTCCTGTTCTGCCGCTAATTTACAAATATCCAGCATAAAGTCTACGCCGGTCACACGCTTTAAATTAAAAAACAATTTTAACCCAAATCCATCGCAGGTATTAACATCGCCAGTATTTAGTACTTGTTTAAAATATTCGTCTTTCTGCGCGCGCACGATCATTTCGGGATTAATGGTGTAAATTTTAGCCTGCTTTTCGGAGTGCAAAAAATCTTTCGCTACGTTAATAGCTCCATCTTTGGTATAACTTTCCACTTTTACCCCAAGCGCAAACATGTAATTATTTTTTTTCACCTTTAATAATATATAAAGAAACCATCACTACCAAAATCGTTAGAATTAAAGCATACAATAATTTAGCCAATGCTCCGTCACCGCTAGCCAACGGAAAATATTTTTCAATCAAGGACTTAACGGCTTCGTTCCATGCCAGAGATACTATCAAGCCAAGGCCAGCCATGATGTAAGTGCCGATTTTGTGTTTTACCTCCAAGCGTACCTTTTGGGCTTCGGATTTAATGTCGATAGTGGGCATAATTACTTTAATTTAAATACATTAATTAATTTTTTGATTTGCCTAACAAATAAAACATTGAGAACATTGGGAACAAATTTATAATAAGCGATATTTAGTAAAATTAAAATTACAATCACTATCGCATCGTAGCTCTGGCGCATCCAATAATTATCTTCAAGTCGCACCCACATGCCGAATTCATCAAAAGTCAAGCCCAAGCCGACTCCATAAAAAAGTGCTGACCAACGAAAAGCATCTGATTCTGCCGGCGGACGACGTAAAAGCAGATACAGACCAACTATGCATAAAATAACCACACCGTAAGTAAAATGATGAATGTGGACACCTTTAACAGTGAGAAAAAGATTGGGCATTAAATGGCCAAGCACCAAATATACCACCAGACGCGAGGCGGCGAAGGTAATCAAAAACGCAAAAGCAACCAAACCAATGATGCGCTTGGAGGTGATTGACTGATTTTGAGTAACGAAATTCTTCATAGAAATAATGCCTACATTATACTAGATTTTTTATAAAAAAACAACCCGATTTAGTAAAGACTAAAGCGGGTTGGAAAGCTTCTTAGAATTAACACCCAAATCTGTAAAGCCAGTATACAATACCGGCGACGACTGGAACTAGCAAAAGGCCTGCAAGCCTACTTTTCCAATGGCGTTCTCATACGTGCCTTCCTTTCCATAAAAAGAACGACTTTTTCGATATTTGTGCTATAATACTAGTATACTTGACATATTTGTTCAGTATGGTAAAATATTATCACTCTCAGTGGTAGAGTGATAAATCCAAAACGTTTTGAATTTTGATATTTATATTTTAAATTTATTTAGAATTTGTAATTTTGAATTTATAATTTAAATATGCCTCCTCAAAATTTTACCAATAAATCCCAAGAAGCCATCCAGCGCGCGGCACAGATCGCCACTCAAAACGGCCAATCTCAAGTTGATCCGCCACATTTGTTTTTCGCGTTTTTAGACGACGAGGAAGGCGTGGTGGTTTCTATTTTGCGCAAACTCAATGCCAACCTTATTTCCATCCGCGCCGGTATTCAAGCGCTCATCGACCAAATGCCCAAAGGCACTTCCCTGCCTCAAGGCGGTGTTGGTCAAATCATGCTTGGCCAGGCGATGTTATATATTTTCAATACTGCTGGACAAGAAGCCCAACGTATGGGTGATGAATTTATCAGTTTGGAACATTTATTTTTGGCGTTTCTTACCGGCAAGAATCCCATCAGCGAGCTTTTAAACAAACATAATGTTAATTACGATCAAACCTTAAAAGCTCTGTCATCTATTCGAGGCACACAAAAAGTGGATAGCCCGGAGCCAGAGGCCAAATATAATTCTTTAGAAAAATATGGTAAAAATTTGACTGACTTGGCACGGAAAGAAAAAATTGATCCGGTAATTGGACGTGATGACGAAATCCGCCGTGTCTTGCAAATCCTTTCTCGTCGCACCAAAAATAATCCAGTATTAATTGGCGAACCTGGCACCGGTAAAACTGCCATTGCCGAAGGATTGGCCCAAAGAATTGTGAACGGTGATGTGCCAGAATCGTTAAAAAATAAGGAAATAATCGCTTTGGACATTGGCTCGCTTTTGGCCGGCACTAAGTTTCGCGGTGAATTTGAAGATCGTCTTAAGGCCGTGCTAAAAGAAATTAATGCTTCAGGCGGAAAATTTATTTTATTTATCGATGAACTACACACCATCGTAGGCGCGGGCGCTACCGAAGGCAGTATGGACGCGTCCAACATGCTTAAACCAATGCTCGCGCGCGGTGAGCTACATTGTATCGGCGCTACTACTCTTAAAGAATACCAAAAATATATCGAAAAAGACGCGGCCTTGGAACGCCGTTTCCAACCGGTAATGGTTGCCGAGCCTTCGGTGGCCGATGCTATCGCCATCTTGCGGGGCATCAAAGATAAATATGAAATTCACCACGGTGTGCGCATTACCGACCCGGCCCTACTCGCGGCGGTAAAACTTTCCGACCGTTATATTAGCGATCGCTTTTTGCCGGACAAAGCGATAGATTTAATAGACGAAGCGGCCAGCGCTCTGCGCCTAGAAATTGACTCCATGCCCGAGGAACTAGATAAAATGAAACGCCAAGAAATTAAATTTGAAATCGAAAAACGCGCTCTCAAAAAAGAAACCGACGAAGATTCCAAAGCGCGCCTCGCCAAAATAGAAAAAGAGTTGGCGGACATGAAAGAAAAATCTTCAGAACTCGAAGCTAAATGGAAAAATGAAAAAGAAATTATTACCAGAATTCACGACCGCAAAAAGGAAATTGATACCTTTAAACAACAAGCAGAAATTGAAGAACGTAGAGGCGACTTGCAAAAAGTAGCCGAAATTCGGTATGGTAAAATTCCTTTATTGGAAGGAGAAAATCGCGTTGATGAAAAAAAATTAATTGAGTTACAAAAGAATCGTGGAATTTTGAAAGAAGAAGTCTCGGAAAGAGATATCGCCGAAGTAGTGGCACGCTGGACTGGCATTCCCACCTCCAAAATGTTACAAGATGAGTTAACCAAACTTACCGAAATGGAATCAACGTTGGAAAAAAGAGTGGTGGGGCAAAAAGAAGCCCTTAAATCAATGGCTAATTCGATTCGGCGCAGTCGCGCTGGCATTTCTGACCCCAAACGCCCAATGGGTTCGTTTATCTTTCTTGGGCCAACCGGTGTGGGAAAAACCGAACTGGCCAAAGCGCTAGCGGAATTTTTATTTGATACCGAAGATGCGCTGGTACGCGTGGATATGAGTGAATATATGGAAAAACATGCAACGTCCAAAATTATCGGATCTCCCCCCGGCTACGTCGGCTTTGAAGAAGGCGGACAACTCACTGAAATAATTCGCCGTCGACCTTACGCCGTAGTATTATTTGATGAAATTGAAAAAGCGCACCCGGATGTCTTTAATATCCTTTTGCAAATTCTTGATGACGGTCATATTACTGATGCCAAGGGACGCATCGTGAACTTCAAAAACACTGTAATTATTATGACCAGTAATATTGGCAGCCAGGAAATTTTGGATTTCAATAAAAAGGGTGAATTGGGCTTTGGTAAAAGTCATGCTGGTAAAAAACAAAATGAAGACGAAATTAACAAACGAATGATGGATTTGTTACGCGAACGCTTTAAACCAGAATTCATCAACCGCGTGGATGAAATTATTGTTTTTCATTCTTTAAACGAAAAACAAATTGAAGAAATTGTAAACATACAATTAACACAAGTGCAAAAACGATTGGATGATAAAAAAATAACTTTGAACGTGGATGAAGCGGCCAAAAAACATCTAGCCAAAGAAGGCTATAATCCGGACTTTGGCGCGCGTCCACTAAAACGGCTCATCCAAAGCGAAATTTTGGATGAACTGGCTTTGCGGATTATCGAAGGCAAAGTGAAAGATGGGCAAACAGTGAAAGTGGGTATGGAAAAGGGTAAGATTGTGGTAAAGTAAACTCTATTAAAATACAGGAGGGACTTTTCTACTGTGACAGACGTTGGTGTGAAAAAGAAAAAAATATAATAAAAACGAGCAGTTTTAAGTCATGCTCGGGACTTTTCTCATTTCTTACACAGCATGGCGATAAATCTCATTAATAATCTCATAAAGATGCCGGGCTTCTTCGGCATCCTCTGCCGCTTTTTTTATAGCGGCATAGTTTTTTGCCGCTAGATTCTTCAGAATTTCCCCAGGGGACATCTTAATATTACGATCGTTATTGAGCATCGTCAAGATGAATGTGTCCCCTTTCTCCAGTTTTTGCCGCAAATATGGCAAATCTGTATATAGCTCACAAGCCCTATTTATAAACTCTACTGGAAATTTCATTTTCTCCTCCTTTAATGTTAATAGACCCTAATAACATTATACAGATCCCAAACCAATTGTCAAGGGGGTTTATAAAATAACTACGGGGGAAATAAGTATAATAATTTTGTTAATCAAAAAAATACTATAAAATCTTGGTTTTTTGTTAAAAACATTGTATAATACTGATAGTAAATAAAAAATCAAGTTAAAAATAATATGCTCCAAATAACTCCCTACGATCCATGCGGCCATACAAAATTAGCGGTTTCTGATTTTAAAAAAAGCTATACTTTTTATAAAGAAATTTTTGATGAGCTCGAATACCAACTGGTTTCAAATAAAGATGACCACGCTACTTGGGCTAGCCCAGATGGATACGCTATTTTAATAACGCAGGCCAAAATAACCAACTACCCATACAAATTTGGCGCTCCCGGACTGCACCATCTTTGTTTAAAAGCCCATTCAGCGGAATTAGTGGATAAGATATACCAACTTTTACGGAAAAAAGGTGTTTATATATTTGACACCCCTCAAAAATATCCGGATTATACGGACAAATATTACGCTGTATATTTCGCTGATCCAGACGGAATAAAATTGGAAGTAGCTTATTATTGAATTCGTATATTCAAAACCTATAATATTAAATTTTATATGGATATCAAAACAGCCATCGCTCAACGCCGCAGTATTCGAAAATACCAAGACAAAGAAGTGCCCAATGATTTGATTGAAGAAATTATAGACGCCGCACGTTTGGCGCCGTCGGGAAAAAATTCTCAACCCTGGCGATTTTATATTGTTAAAGATCGCAAAATTAAAAACGAGTTCAAAGCTAATAAAATTTTTACCCGGGATTTCGTATATAATTCTCCCGCGTTTATTATCTGCTGTGCTGATCCGAATGTCTATCAGCACCACCCCGAAGAATTTGATAATCAAAATGACATTCGCGCCAACCGCGATCTAGCTATTGCGTCGGCATTTTTGATATTACGCGCGACCGAATTAGGGCTTGGCACTTGCTATATCGGCTCAGTAAATCGAGATAAAATTAAAAATATTTTAAATATCCCCTCTTCCTATCTGGTTCCCTATGTTATTACTGTGGGCTACCCAAATGAAAACCCCCAACCAACGCCGAGAAAAAAACTGGAAGAAATTGTATTATTATCATAAAAACTAATTATGTCTTTGGTCCCCTACACAAAAATCGAAATAAAAGAAAATGGCGAACCGATGGTTGACTTGGATAAGTATGATTTTTTATTAGAGCCAAAATATTTTCAACAAGAACTTTCCCCTACCCCCAAAATGTATTTACGCGAGGGGGTGGCTCAAAAATTGTTAAAAGTACAAAAATCTTTAAGCCCACTACGCCTAAAAATTTGGGATGCGTTTCGATCGCGTGATGTACAAAATAATATTTACCAAAAATACTGGCAAGAATTTAAAATAGCTCACCCCGAGTGGGACAATCTTACTCTGGAATTAGAAGTAGGTAAATTTGTTTCACCTCCATACCAAACAGAGAGAATTCCTCCGCACGCTACCGGCGGCACGGTGGATTTAACTTTGGCTGATGAAAATGGCCACGAACTGGACATGGGGACAATATTTGATCATTTTGGACCCGAAGCACAACCGGAGTATTTTGAGACACATGCCGGCAATCCAACGGCCGCAAAAAATAGAAAAATTCTGCGAGAAGCCATGAAAGCCGAGGGTTTTACAACGGATCAAGACGAGTGGTGGCACTTTGATTATGGCAATCAAATGTGGGCGCTAAAAAGCGACCGGTCACCAGCGTTTTATGGAGAAGCAAATATATCAAAAATGCTTCAAGAAATTAGCGCTGGCGGAGTGGTGGTAAACAATGATAAGGTGCTGGTTGTTTTTCAGGACAAAACTCAAACTTGGGCCTTGCCCAAAGGACATATAGATGAAGGAGAAACACCAGAAACCGCCGCCCGCCGAGAAATTTATGAAGAAGCCGGCATCACCGACCTAATTTTTATCAAAGAGCTAGGTTCTTACACTCGTGGCACCAAAAAACATCCGGATATCAAAAAATTTATTACGATATCACTGTTTACCACCAATCAAAACGCACTGCAACCACTTGACATAGAAAATTCTGCAGCCAAGTGGGTGGATATCGAAGAAGTAGCTGATTTATTGAGCTACAACGAAGATAAAAAATTCTTTTTGAAATTTAAAGACTCGCTTGATAAATAAAGCTTGGTTCTTATCTCAAAACATGGTATAATAAAATCGGACTTATTTAATCCGGTTTTTATGTTTAAACGAATATTAATTGCCCTATTTTGTCTGTTGTTTCCGGTCTTGACGTTGGCCCAGTCTGATTTCAACCCCAACTTCATTATTTCGGATACTGAAACGCAAGATAGCAATTGCTGGACCCGCAACGATGTCCAGCAATTTTTAACTGCACGTGGCAGTTTTTTGCGTAACTATACTTGCGCCGATGCCAGTGGCACCACCAAAACAGCGGCCGATATTATTTACGAAGCGGCACAAACTTATAATATCAACCCTAAATTTTTATTGGTAACCCTGCAAAAAGAACAAAGTTTGGTAACCGATGACTCGCCTTCGCAAAAACAATTGGATTGGGCGACTGGGTATAGTGTGTGCGATTCATGCTCAATGGACGACCCGAATTTACAAAAATTCCGCGGATTCGGTAAGCAAGTGGATAACGCGGCGGGCTTAATTCGCTGGTATTACGACAATAAAGACAATAAAAGTTATATTAAGAAAAAAGACGCGCCCGTAATGATAGATAATACCCAAGTAACCCCGGACAGTTGGGCTACGGCATTTCTTTACACCTACACCCCTCACTTGCACGGCAACAAAAATTTTTGGCGCATTTGGGAAACATGGTTTGGCCAAGTTTATCCCAATGGCACTATTTTTAAAACAGCATCATCGAGCGAATACTGGATGTTGCAAGACGGTAAGTTAAGAAAATTCAAAAATACCACCGCGCTCATTACCCGCGCCGACCCCAAAATGGCTGTGCCTATTTCTGAAACGGATCTATCCAATTACCCAGCTGGTTTGGAAATTTCTTTTCCCAATTATTCTTTGCTAAAAACTTCGTCTTCATACTATCTGCTTGACTACGACACCTTGCGTCCGTTTGAAAGCGAAACAACGGTGTTTAAACTTGGCTTTAACCCGCAAGAAGTAATTGATGTAACCGAAACGGATTTAGCTGGATATTTGGTCGGTGCCACCATCACCGCGTCTTCCACCGCTCCCACCGGTATTATTTATTATGTGCCGGAATTAAAAGAACCCTACTATTATATCAAGGATGGGGTGGCGCGAGTGATTATTGACAAGCGCGTGGTAGAAGTCAACTTTAAAAAACTTAAAGTGGAAAAACGCGCGATTAAAGATTTACGCAAATTTACTTTGGCTAATGATTTAATAAATTTTAAAGACGGTATATTACTAAAAGCTAAAGAATTTAAATCCATCTATGTAATTGAAGACGGCCAGGCGCGCGCCATTGCTGATAATGATACCTTCAACGCCCTAGGATATAAACACGAAAATATTATCACTGTCCCACTCACAACTCTTATGGCCCTGCCTCAAGGCGAGCCGTTATATTTAAATACTTCCCTACTCTCTAAAACTGATAAATTTCTAGGTGATTCCGAGGCAAACGTTGATGATTTGTTTGGATCCAAACTGCCGGTGTATTTAATTGCCGAATATCCCAGCGGTCGTATTATTTCCGGGAAAAATATTGATACTCAACGGCCAATTGCTTCAATTGTAAAAATTCTTACGGCTTATGAAGCTTTAAATCAAAGTTTTGATTTGAAAAAAACCACTGTCTATAAATCCAAACTTTACGCTTCCGAAGGCAACCCGCTCAAATTTAAAGATGGACAGAAAATTTCCAATAGTGATATTTTTGCCTCCATGCTGGTAATTTCAGCTAATACTTGCGCGCGTATAGTGGCGCAAACTAGCGGGTTAACTACAGAAGAAGGTTTTATCCATGCCATCAACAACCGTTTAGCTGACTGGGGAGCAGATAATTCCAAAATGGTCGAGCCAACCGGCCTTGATCCAAACAATGTTTCCACAGCCCGAGATTTACTTAAGATATTTGTCAAAATCCTTAAAAATGATATAATTAAAGACAGTCTAGATGACGTCAATTACAAGCTAAATACTATATTTTCCGGCAAAACTAGACGAACCATTACTAACACCAATTTACTTTATCAACAAAAAAAACTACCTTATAAAATTTTAGCCAGTAAAACCGGCTACATTGACGAATCGGGTTCGAATTTAATAATACTTATCGAAGATCCGAAAACAAAAAAACAATATGTAATCATCACTTTAGGAGAATCAAATTATGCCAATCGCTTTGTCGAGCCGGATAAAATGGCCAAATGGACCATCAATCAAAAATAATTTTTTCAAAATCTGTTACCCAAAACCTGCCGGCAGGCAGGGCTAACAGCTATTAACTAAACATATGTCTCTCGTTTTCGCCGCTATTGCGCCTCATCCGCCAATCTTAATACCCACTATCGGCCAAGAAGCATTGAAAAAAATTAACAAAACCAAAAGAGCTCTTGAACAACTGGAAGAAGATTTATATTTGAGCAAACCCGATATATTATTGGTAGTTGCTCCTCATAATAATTTGATGACCGATGCTTTTACTCTCAATGTTTGCACGGAATACGAAACTGACTTACGCGATTTTGGTGATTTATCTACCCGTCTTAAATTTAAAGGTGATATTGGCTTGGCCACCAATATTTTGGAAGCCAGCAAGGATACCAACGTCCCCACGGTAATGTTTAGTGAAAGATTAATTGATCACGGGGCAACAGTGCCACTTTTTTGCCTAGCCAACCATATTACCAATGCCAATATAATTCCGGTTGGATTCGCGACAGATTTGGGTTGGAAAAAACATGTTGATTTTGGTACGTTGATAAAAGATCAAATCATGAACACCAACAAGCGGGTGGCGGTAATTGCTTCGGGTGATTTATCGCACGCCCTCACCTCTGATTCACCAGCTGGATTCAATACCGCCGGCGTGGAATTTGATACTAAAATTCAAGAATTTCTACCCAATAAAAATTTAGTAGGCATGATGCAGTGGGAAGAAAAATTTATCAAAAATGCAGCCGCCGATGCTGGTTTTCGTACCATTCTTATTCTTATGGGAATTTTACATGATGTTAACTATACCTACAAATCCTACTGCTACGAAAATCCGTTGGGGGTGGGATATTTAACAGCGAATTTTGTGTTATAAAAACACTACTCCCTCCCCTCTTAGGGGAGGGATAAAGGGCGGGGTATTTGGTTGGCCTTTATACCCCCACCTCTATCCTCCCCTTAAGAGGGGGAGGAAAACTACTCTATGGACGGCATTAGAAACATCTTGACAAAACAGGCAAAAGATGCTATTAAACCCAATAAAAACATCCACTCCGAGGCTCATTATTGGGCCGACGTAATATCTTCGGCTTTTGGGGAACGCAAAAAATTCGGAATGTATTTAGGGATAATTAAACGAATTGGTGTGTCAGAAGCGCGCCGAATTTTTTCAGAAATTAATGACAGCCATGTGGCCAGCCCAGCCAAATTATTTTTATGGAAAGCGAGCAAGAAAAGTTTGGAGTCAACAGTTCAGAGCCAACAAAAAATATGATTCTAAAAATCACCACCGAACCCAATCCAATTTTGCATAAAGTCGGCGCGCAAATAGCCCCGACTAATTTAATATCGGGAAAATATAATCAATTAATCGTCGACATGGTCGAAACAATGTATGCCGACGATGGTGTTGGCATCGCCGCACCCCAAGTTGGCCAGTCTATTCAATTATGCGTGATTGCTAAACAATATAACCCAATTGATGCTAAACAAGACTTAATTTTAATTAATCCGGTCTGGGAAAAACTATCCATTCTCAAAAAAACTGATGAGGAAGGTTGTTTGTCTGTCCCTAATATTTACGGCAAAGTTAAGCGCTATACAAAAATTAGAGTGAAAGCGTTTGACCAGGCCGGTAAACCCATTAGTTTTATTGCCAAAGACTTCCCTGCTCGTATCATTCAACACGAAGTCGACCATCTCGATGGAATTTTGTTTATTGAGAAAGCAAAAAATTTACATAAAATAGAGAAGGAATAATCAGTTATGTTTTTGTCTTTTACCATCATCGCTATTGGTTCGGCCTTTTTTGCCGCTATCGCAAACATCATAGCACGATCCTTGTTAAAAAATTTGAGTTCGCGTGATTTTGTTGGAATAAATTTTTTAACAATGGGCGCAACCATGGTATTGGTCTCGCCTTTTTTTTATCATTTTCAAGCGACCATTTGGTTAATAATTATCTTGGCCGGAATGGCGCTCGTCGACACGCTCGCTAATTATCTTTATTTTAAGACCTTCGAAAATACCGAAGCCATCATAGCCACCCCCATTCTTTCTCTAATCCCGGCATTCACTTTTTTCTTTAGTTGGATTATCTTAAAAGAAAACACTGGTTGGCAAACTTATTTAATTTGCTTAATTATAATTTTGGCGGTGGTATTTTTTTCCGTTGACTTCAAAAATTTTTCACAATTTAAGAAATTTACACTCGTACCAGCCATTTCCTCGGCTATTTTATTTGGTCTTACTGCCATCCCACTAAAAATACTTCTAAGCAGCGGCGCTATTAACTCCCCCACTCTTTATATGTATCGCGCCGGCTTCATTGCTCTGTTCTCTTTGTTGTTTTTCAAATTTCCGCTACGAGATATTTCCACCAAACAATACTGGACGATATTTGCTCGTGGCCTGTTCGTCATCGCCCAATATATATTATTATATTTTGCCATCAACCAAGGTAACACTGGTGTGGCGCTAACCTTGGGTAATATTACTCCGGTTTTTGTATTTATCTTGGGGATCATATTTTTACACGAAAAACCAACTATTAAAAAAGCTCTAACGGCTACCCTTATTTTGATATTATCTTTAATTATATGAAAAAAATACTTGTACTATTTTGCGGCGGCACAATAGCTATGCACAAAAGTAAAACCACTGGAGCGTTAGATGTGCAAAACAAACAGATATCTGATTGGCTTTTAAAATTGGAGCCGCGTTTGGCTGATATCGCTAAAATTACCACTGAATTTATTGATAATATCGATAGCACTAATATCACCCATGTACTTTGGGAAAAATTGGTGCAAAAAATTAATGATAACTATACCAGATATGATGGCTTCCTAATAACGATGGGTACTAATACCTTGGCCTATGCTTCAAGCGCTCTGTCATTCGCTTTATTAAAAATAGGAAAACCAGTGGTATTAACTGGCGCCCAAATACCCGCTGAAGGAATAAGTTCGGATGCTCATAATAATTTAGTAAACGGAGTGCGAGTAGCCAGCATGAAGTTAGGTGGCGTATTTGTAGTATTTGGCAGTAAAATTATTTTGGGTTGTCGTGCGAAAAAAATTAGCGAATCTGATCTTGATGCTTTCAAAACATTCAACAACCGTGATTTTGGGGAGATTTCTATTGGAATAAAAATTAATGACAACAACCACCTTGGCCACACCAAAAAATTTACACCCAAAAACGGATTTGATGATAATGTTGTTTGTCTAACTTTAATTCCTGGGCTAAAAAATGAACATATTATAGGTATTATAAACAACGGGGTACGTGGTTTGGTTATTCGCGCCTATGGCTCCGGTGATATTCCATATGATTTATTGCCATCTTTAGAATATGCTAGAAATAAAAAAGTGCCAGTGGTGGTAACAACGCAATGCCCCGGTGGAGCAACTATTATGGGATTAAATGATGTTGGGTTAAAAGCTCTTCATACCGGCGTTATTCAAGCATTCGATATGAGTATGGAAACAATGTCAACCAAACTAATGTGGTTACTAAAACAAAAAACGCCTTACGAAAAAATTCAAATAAAAATGCACGAAAATATGTGTGGTGAAGTGGATATAAACCGAGCAAAAGTATTTCTCAATTAATTTTACCAAATGCCTGAGTTGCTACAAACAATCGGATTATTGCTTATTGGCTGTTTAGCTAGTTTTATTGGCTCAATGGTCGGCGGTGGCGGATTGATCAATATCACACTGTTAATTTTAGTAGGGGTACCGCCAAGTGTAGCGATTGCCACTAGTAAATTTGCCGGTGTGGCGTCGGCGGGCAGTTCTTTTACAAAATACGCAAAAGATAAGCAGATTGTTTGGAAATATGTTGCGATTTTGGTCATTCTAAGTCTACTGGGTGCCGTCATTGGCTCTGAGCTTCTGATAGTGACCGACGCTAAAATACTAAAAGCCATTGTTACAATTCTTCTATTAATTCCTATTCCTTTAATCTTATTTAGTAAAAAATCGGGACTTAATATTATTACTACCTCGATATTAAAAAAAATTATCGGGTCGCTATTATATTTTGGGGCGGGTATATATGGTGGTTTCTTTGGTGGCGGTTCTGGTATTCTAACAATTTCATCTCTCGTTTTTGGCTACGGACTAACTTACGTCAAAGCTTCGGCCACAGATGTTTTGCCTTGGCTAATATCGTCGATTATATCTTGCGTTATTTTCTATCAACATGGATTAATTAATTTCCAATACGGTATTATCCTATTTATAGGATCTATACTGGGAGGATATCTAGGCGCCAAAACTGCCGTTCTCAAAGGTAACCGTTGGGTAAAAATAATTTTTCTATTTATGACTGTAGCTTTAGTGTTTAAATTAATCTTTTCCTAATTCTGTGATTTCTGTAAATTTTTTTGGCACACATGATTTTGCGGCGGGAATTTTACAGGCGCTAATTGACAGCGCTGATTTTGAAATTAAAACCGTTTTCACGGTGCCGGATAAACCGATTGGTCGCCATCAGGAAATACAAAAATCTTCGGTAAAAATTTTGGCGGAAAAATATGGATTAAGAGTTGAACAACCGGAATCTCTACAAAATTTTTCCTTACTCCTTACTCCTTACTCCTTAAACATCGTCTGCGATTACGGTTTGCTGATACCGAAAAACATTATTGATGCCCCGGGTCATGGCTCTCTCAATGTCCACCCTTCTCTACTCCCAAAATACCGCGGAGCGACACCTGTTCAGACGGCTTTAATGAATGGTGACAGCGAAACCGGTGTGACAATAATGCTGATGGATGAGAAGCTGGATCATGGCCCGATTTTGGCGTGGAAAACGATCAAAATTGATCCGACCGACAATTACACATCTTTGAGTGAAAAACTTCTAGAAACGGCCAAATCTTTGCTTATAGACACTGTCCAAAAGTGGGTTTTAGGGCCAAAAATGCCCCCCCAACCCCAGGATGACTCCAAGGCGACTGTTTGCCACGAATTGACTCGCGCTGATGGCCAGGTGGACTTCTCCGGTCAAACCGCCCAGCAGGTTTATAATCGCTTCCGCGCCCTTACCCCTTGGCCGGGGGTGTGGACGATGCTGGGTGGAAAACGGGTAAAACTACTATCTGTCATTACCGCCATGCCTACCGGCAGGCAGGCGAAAGCAGGAATCTGTGGCAGATCCCGGGTCAAGCCCGGGATGACAGCTATTGCGGATAATCAAATATTTTTTACCTGCGCCGATGGTAATCCAATCGAAGTATTAGAACTCCAAATGGAAGGAAAAAAACCAATGACTGCCAAAGAATTTATTAACGGATATAAAACACTTCTCCATGCATAACTTGTCCAATCGCGCTTTAATTTTTGGACTAATTACGATCTACGCGCTTATCCGCGTGGCTTCTTTTTTGACCTACGGAGAAACTGGCGCGCAAGAAATAATTTCTATAATCCTTGCCACAATTTTTGTATTTTTTTGTATAAAAAATATTTCATGGGCGTGGACTATCCTGATTGGAGAAATTTTACTTGACGGCGCCGGACATTTTTTTGAGTTAAAAAGTTTAATCCTACGCATCTGGTTTTTGGGGATTTTTACAATTATTTGGTTGATACAAAAAATCAGCGCGCGGGAAAAATTAAACCTTCCGCCCAAAAATGTGCTGATTGGCATGGTAACATTTGGTCTTTTTCTTTTTTATGCAATTGCCAACGGGCTAGCCCTGCGGCACTCCCCTATTTTTATCGCTCAGGACGCAATTTTATATTTATTTATTCTTCTGATTTTTCCCGCATTTGATTTTAAAAAATATTTTTTGACTCCTTACTCAGTTATCGTTAAAACCTTCATCGTGGGTTCAGTAATATTTTCTCTAGTTACATTATTTTTATATTCCAGTGGACTGGCGATTTTAACCGATCCTTATTATCATTGGTTTCGTAATATTGCTGCCGGAAAAATCACCGATCTGGGGCAAAATTTTTTTCGCATTGTTTTACCCGAACATTTATTTATTATTCCAATTATTTTGGTGGTTGCGGCCTGCCTTATGCGTCAGCCAAAAAAACCCAGCCTTTGGATTTTAATGATTTGCGCTATTATAATTTTGGCGCTTAATTTTACCAGAATTTATATTTTGGCAATGATTGTTGGTTTGGTTGTTCTTTTTTACCGCGAAAATTTTAAAAAATGGTTCGCTGTATCAGTCGTCGCTTTGATAAGTTTGCTAATTATTTTTTGCTCGCTCCATCTTGTTGCTAGTCGCGGACAATCACTTGGTCTGGAACTGCTCGGCGTGCGAATGACCGGCATCCAAACGCCCGTTTCCGACCCAAGCGGAGCGATTCGCCTGGCGCTTTTACCGGATATTTTTCGGACAATAAAAAATAACCCACTGCTGGGCTCGGGTTTGGGTACGACTGTAACTTATGTTGACCCCGCGACCAAAGAAACTCAAACTCGCACGCAATTTGACTGGGGATATTTGGAAATGATTGCTGAGTTGGGAATTATAGGTACACTTGCCTATTTGTCGCTTTTGGTTATAATCATTTTAAATTTATTTCGCGCGACTTATTCCATTGACGCGGAGAAAAATTTGCAACCTCTGCGCCGGGGACTATTCGCCGGGGCGATAGCATTGTTTTTTATCAACATTACTACGCCGGCGCTATTTCAAGGATTTGGCGTAATTTATTTTGTTTTGCTTATTTTAGCAAGTGATGTTTCCGCAAAATTGTCTCCCGCGCCACCTCGTATCTCTTAACCGACTTCGTTTTCCATGGTAATTTATACATAAAACTGGGCAGCCAATTACTTATCCCCACTCGCCCCCCCACGATCGCTTTAAACAAAACTTCCGGCACAAAAACGCCGGTTTTATTTTGCTCTAACATAGTAAGCCATAAATCCCAATCTTGGAACCTCTTTAGTAGTTCATCCCAGACAGGGCAATCAACACGCTTAATAAGCGAGGTACACATAATATAATTAACTCTTTTTAATAAATCGGCGTCAAAAAAATTACTCTTAATTTTTTTCCAACCAAATTGAAATTGCGAATAAGCATAACTAACTTGCGAATTATTCTTTAAAGCCGCCAACATTTTTGCAAGCATATCGGGCTTAGCAACCACGTCTGCATCCCAAAAAATTATGTAATCACCGTGAGATTCTTTGAAACCGCGATTGCGCGCCGCCGGAGCGCCTTTATTCTCTTGATTAATTAATTTAATATTTAAAGATAATTTAATATTTTTATAAACTCTACTAAAATTATCGGTACTGCCATCATTGACCACAATTACTTCAAGCGGCCGATGGGTTTGACTTGCAACTGAACATAAACATCGCTCCAGGGTGTGGGCATGATTGTATACAGGAATAATTACGCTTATTAATTCATTGTCCATAAATCTTAAATTATTTCTATTTTAAATATTTAGCTCCCCACCACTTTAAAAAATCTCGCGCAATCGGCATCGCGGCAGTACTACCTTCGGTTCCCTCCTCGACTAAAATAGAAACAACGATACGTGGATTGTCATAAGGGGCAAAACTGGTAAACCAGGCGTGGGGAGCCTTGTTGTTCACCCACTGAGCGGTGCCGGTCTTGCCGGCGGTGGTAAAAGGCAAAGTTTTTAAAAGCTGACAGCTACCGGTCAATACACATTCACGCATACCTTGACGCACAACATCCATAGTTGATTGCGAAACTAAATTTTTCTTTTTAATGGGAAAATTCAATTTATTAATCTGCTTATTCACGGCATTCTGAAAATAATCTGCCAAATGCGGTACAATTATTTTACCGCCATTAGCGAAAGCCGATGTCCACATAGCCAACTGGATTGGGGTAACCAAAAGTTCGCCCTGACCGATTGACAAATTATAAGTATCTCCTACATACCACGCTTCGTTTTTGGTTTCTTCTTTCCAAGTGGGTGATGGCACAAAACCATCTTGTTCACCGGGTAAATCTACGCCGGTAATTTGTCCCAAGTTAAACAACAGCAAATATTTAATTAACTTCTCCGCGCCCAATCCGACAAAATTACCATAGCCTCCACCAATATAATAAAAGAAAGAATTCACCGACCAAGCAATTGCTTTGGTTACATTAGTAATACCGTGACCACCGATTTTCCAATCCCTGAATGTCCATTTACCTACTTGGATACTGCCTACACTATTAATTGCAGTATTTTTTGTAATTATTTTTTCTTCCAGCGCCGCTGCTGCAATCACCGGCTTAATAGTAGATCCGGACGGATAAGACCCACCAATAACGCGATTAAATAAGGGCTTATTAATATCGTTGAGATATTTTTGATAATTTATTTTACTAATGCCTCCAGAAAAATCATTATTATCAAAAGTCGGCAAACTTACTAGCGCCAATACGGCCCCGGTCTCAGGATCTAATGCCACTCCGGCCGCCCGTTTTAAGCCAAGTTCACCAAGTCTCTTGCTTATAATTGTCTCAAAAACAGCTTGAGCCTCGGCATCAATGGTCAAGTATAAGTTTTGACCAGGAATAGGCGGGTCTTCGGCTAACACATTTTGCGCTCGTCCCATTGCATCTACCTCTATTTTTTGACGACCATACTGCCCACGCAATGATTTTTCGTATTGTTTTTCTAGACCGGTTTTGCCAATGTCATCGGAAGAAAAATAACCATCAGACTGTAACAAGTGTAAATCATTAATATTGAGTTTGCCGACATAACCAAGAAGATGCGAAAAACTTAATGCTGTTGAAGTCACGCCAAGTATACCTGAATTGATAAAACCGGTATTAATATAGTTTCTTTTGGTACCACTTTCAATAGCTACGCCTGGCAAATCGGTGTTCTGTAGGTAGAGTCGCAAAGCAGTGGTGTGATCTAAATTTTCTTTAACTACCAGCGACTCGTAACTGTAAGACTGGTACTGCCTCAATAAATCTATAATTTGCTGATAAGACATTCCTACCATAGCGGCTACCTTTTGTAAAACCATCTCCCGCTTATCGGAATCGCTAGGTAAATCGCGTGGTACAATATTTAAAGAAAAACTAGGCACATTTTGTACTAACTGCCGAGCATGGTTATCGTAAATTATCCCTCGCTCCGCCGAAATCGGACGCATTCTAATACGATTACCTTCCGCCAAAATACGGTAATCAGACCCCTTAATCACTTGCAAATAAAATATCCGTCCTAAAATTATACTAACACCAAAAAAAATAATCAACAAAAATAAATTTATTATTTTTTTACTGATGCTTACCCCTAAATGATTACGCTTAGAAGAAGGCGGCGAAATGCCAAAATTATCTAAATATAAAGATTCCTCCACCCACTTTTTAGAGTAGCGGCCTGATAAATCCCCCATCTTCTTTTTATCATCGGTAATGTAAAAAAGTTTTTTGTCGGCCATAATGCTCACCGGGTACTAAATTAATATATTCGGGACGAAACTTTTTTATTAATAATAATGTTATTAAATAACTAATCACTAAAACCGAAGCGGTCAAAACAGACTCATAAAATAAATTACTTAATAAATTTTGACTTGACCAAATAATACTTGCACTTGCATCACCAAAAATTAACAAACCAACAAAAAATAAAACCCGATACAAAACAACAGATATCAGACCGGATAAGAAAACAATCAAAGGAGAACGGTTGGTAAACACTGACGACAATACCCAACCGACAATTGCCAAGCTGATTACTAATGCACTAATAATAATTCCGAAACTTTCGGCGCTAAAAATTTCTAAAAAAAATGCTACCGGGATCACCAAAAATAATATTTGTAAATCTAAACTAAACATTAAATACCATAACACCGCAACCACCGCTATGTTGATTGCGCTGAGAGGAAATGGCAAAAAATTAATAACAAAAATTTGAGTTAACACAATAACAGCTACAAAAAAAATGATTTTAATAAACTGCCATAATCTTTTTAAAAAAATCATAATATTACTTAGCTAAAACACTGACCACGTTTAAACGCGCCAAATCCAAAGCGGGAGTTAATACTGCTTGCTGAAAAGGTTTATATGCTTCGTTTTCCACCACTGCCACACTGCCAACCAAAAGCCCAAGTGGACACTCCGTTTCTAAGCCGCCAGTAACGACGGTATCCCCCACAACCACTACCTCATTACGAGGAATAAATTTGAGACGTAAAGATAGCCCATAACCACCCTCTACTATCCCCAGGCTATTTGATTTATTTATTATCATGCCTGATATATTAAATTGGCCATCACTTATTAATCTCACCACGGCGATGTCGTTCTCAGTCTTAATAATCTTACCGACTAATATACCTTTACCGGCAATAACCGGCTGATTAACTTTTATCCCGTCATTAGTACCGCCTCTAATTATGATGGTTTTTTCCACCCCATCTAAACTACGCCCCAAAACAGCGGTAGTTATCCAACGCTGGGGATTTCCAGCTTTAAAATCAACTTGCTCTTTTAATTGTTTGTTTTCATTTTCTAAATTTTTAACCTGTGCGCTCAACAAGACTATCTGCTGTTGATTATTTTCGCACCATGCGGTAGTGGAAGCTGCTTCGCTATTTGAAAAATTAGAATTATTTAAATTAACTTTAAAATCATATAAATTAGAAATTATCGGGACAATAAAAGATCTACCAGCATATTCTAAAGGACGCAAAATTCCTAAATAATGAAAACTTATTACTAAAAATAAGAAAAAACCTAAATAATAGTAGGTTTTTCGATTACGAGTATATAACATAAAACTAACTTAACTAGATAAGACACCTACTTCATCAAGTAAATCTTGGTCATCTAATAACGCTCCAGAACCGCGCACCACCGAAGTAAGCGGATCATCGGCAATACGCACTGGGATTTCGGTAGCTCGAGAAATTAACTGATCCATACCCCGCAGTAAAGCACCGCCACCTGACAACAATAGTCCGCGCTCGTGAATATCGGCCACCAATTCCGGCGGCGCCACTTCCAAGGTGGCTTTAATATTGTCAACAATCGTTCGTAGCGATTTGATAATTGCTTCACGCACCTGCGCGTCGTTAATCATTATTTCTTTAGGTAACCCGGTTAATAAATCTCGTCCTCGCATTGGATATTCCATAGTTTCTGACATTTCAATCGCCGATCCAATGCGAATTTTTATTTCTTCTGCCTGCCGTTCACCTAAAAGCAAATTAAAACTATCACGTGCATACTGCACAATATTACGACAAAGTTCATCCCCAGCAACCTTAATTGATTTCCAAGTAACTACCCCTCCTAAAGAAATAATGGCTATCTCGGTTGTGCCACCGCCAATTTCTACAATAAAGTTGCCCACCGGTTCCTTGACCGGCATGCGACTCCCGATCGCGGCGGCCATTGGTTCTTCTACCACCCACACTTCCCTAGCACCAGCGTTTTTTACTGCGTCAGCCACTGCTTTACGTTCTACCTCGGTAATTTCAAGCGGAACACCGATAACGGCACGCGGCCGAGATAAAAAATTAAAACTTTCTTCAAAAACCTTACCAATAAAATAACGAAGCATCTTTTCAGTTACTTCAAAATCAGAAATAATTCCGCTAGTTAAAGGACGAGTGGTAGCAATATGGGGCGGGGTTTTGCCTAACATATCTTTGGCTTCGTTGCCCACTGCCAAAATTTGTTCAGTGCGCATATTTACCGCCACCACACTAGGTTCATTTATCACAATCCCTCTACCCTTTACATAAAAAAGAGTATTGGCTGTTCCCAAATCTATAGCTATTTCTTTTCTAAATCTACTGCCAAATTTTTTTAACATAATACCTTAATATTCTAAATTACTATAACGTCGATTGGTAAAAATAACCGCCTCTAAAATAACAAATAAAACTACTAAAATTATTCCGTTCCACCAAGTTAACAATTTTTCTTGTAATAAAAACAAGGCAAAAATAATCAAGGTGGTAAAAATAACACTTTGGCGAAAAGTCTTTTTTACATGACGAAAAATAACCTCATCATTTTTTACAATCGCTCGCCGCACCAAAAATACTATTACCGAAAATGTACCGACTAACGCCAAAAATAAACTCAAATAAAAGAAAGCCAAGCCTAATGTCCCGGCGCTATTGGGATCTAAACTCAAAATTACAAATACCCAAGTTCCCCAGCAAATCAAAGTACCTAGCGACATCAAAATTAAATATTGACGGAGGGTCATATGACATTGTTTAGTAAACTGTATTTTATCCCAAAATACCTTATTTGGCAAGACCATTAAATCACTCTAAATACTTACCGCTAAGCCCTAAATTCGCAAATATCCCTAAAATCACATCGTCCACAAATAAATTGACTGGGGGTGGCGGCAAAATCACGAGCGTGAATACGCTGGATAGTTTCAAGCATTTTTTCTTGCACTGCGACAATTTCTTTTTCAGAACCAAAAAATGATATCTGGGAATTTTGGTTGAGATAATAAAAAGTTAATTTACTAACAACACCAATATGATAATATTCTGGAAGCGTTTTTACAGCCAACTGGTAAATTAATAGCTGATTTTTGTCGTCGCTCGATAATTTTTCTTTACCTTTGCCGGTTTTGTAATCCACGATATGCAATGAGCCATCGGGTAATTGATCAATACGATCAATGCGACCGCTTACCGTGAACCCGCCAATTTTTATACGAAATGACCCTTCAAGTGTAACCGGAACTGTCCAGCCATTTTTTTCATTTTCTTCATAAAATTTTTTGAGCACTTCTTTGCCTTCGGTATAATAAGTGTCACGCTGACCCTTGCTTTCGTACCAATCATCAATCCAGTGTTGATCGTAAATTTCCAACAATTCTTTAATTTCGGGTATTTTTAGGTTACCGGATTTTTTTAAGATCGTAATCGAACTGAACAATGAATCTTGGGTGGCGCTATTTAAAACGCGCGCGCGTTCATAAAATGCCTGTAAGGTTCCATGCATGCTTTGGCCAAAACTGAAATTAGCATTACCTTTGGTGGGTATGCCGACAACATTGGCCAGCTTGTATTGATACGGACAGGTAGAATATGAATTAAGCTGTGAATAAGAAAATCGTTCGGGGAGATGATAAATTGAATCAGAACGAACTTGATCATTGTCATTCTGAGCGGAGCGAAGCGAAGTCGAAGAATCCTTTAAACTTTGCAATCGAAGGGATTCCTCCGCTCGCCCTGCGGGCTCGGTCGGAATGACAAATTCACTTACTCCTTTTTCCTTGCTCCTTAATCCTTTCGCCTCGTATCCGAGCTCGCTCAAAAACCGACTGTTTTTTTTCTGTCGACTGCCACCATAATCATCAGCACTGGTTAGATATAACTTTTCCTTAGCGCGGGTCATCGCCACATAAAACAACCTTCGTTCTTCTTCGATATGCTCGTCGCCTTCCGGTAATTGCTCTTTGATTAATTCAAAAGGAATTTCAATCGCTTCGGATCTCGCGCGCGATGGAAAACGTTCTTCCACCAAATTTACTACAAACACGTATTTAAATTCCAAACCCTTGGAGCCATGAATAGTTAAAATATTCACCGAGTCAGGGGTATCCACCATTTGATGTAATGATCCCTTGTCGCCTGAATCCACAATGTAATTAAAATGTTCCAAAAATCCAGATACGGTCGCGCCGGCTTCGGCGGTTTCATAAGCCGAAATATATTCCAAAAATTGCTTAAGCTGGTGAATTTGTCGAATGGCGCCGCGATTACCTGCTTCTTCTTGTTTTATTAAATAACTAAAATATCCACTTTCTTCCAACCACTCCACCAAAAGCGTGGTTGGTTTGCTATTACCAACCTTGGTTTGTCCAGTTTTAATCCAAGAAGTAATTTTTTGAGCAAGTTCAAATCCAGCAACGGATAAATATAATTCCGAAGCGCGCCTAAGCGACTCGAAATAGGAAACAGATTTCTTTTTGGCAAAAGAAGTTATTTTTTGGATATCCTCGGCTGGAAATTGTAAAAACGACAAATTTAACAAACGGAATATCGCGGTTGATTCGTGGTGATTATCTAATAATTTAAGAAAGTTGATACAGTCCAAAACAATGGGCTGACGATAAAGCCCGGCTGAAGCGATAAATTCGTATGGTATCCCCTGTTTTTCCAAAGCATTAATAAACGGATCGGCATGCGCGTTGGCTCTCACCAAAATGGCAAAATCATCCCAGGTCGCGCTTTCGTTGATGGTTCTGAGCCGCGCGATTTCGTCAACCACGCTTTTTACTTCTTCATCCAGTGTGGTAGAGTGAATGTGACAGACGCTCGCCGTTCGCGCGTTGTCATTCTGAGGCGTAGTCGAAGAATCCCTTCTACTTCGAACGTTAAAGGATCCTTCGCTTCGCTCAGGATGACAATTTGCGGTGAGTCGCTTATTTATTTTGAGCTTCACCTCCAACCGATCCGGATTATTATTCTGAATAGATTTATATGCCAAATCCAAAATTTCCTGGCAAGAACGATAATTTTCATTAAGAACAATTTCTTTGGCCTGCGAATAGTCTTCTTTAAACCGTAAAATATTATTCACGCTGGCACCGCGAAAAGCATAGATTGACTGGTCATCGTCGCCAACGACGGTAAGCTGGTTTTCTTCGCCTGCAATCATTTGTACCAACTGGTATTGCGCCCAGTTCACATCCTGAAATTCATCCACCAAAATATATTTATAACGCTCGCGTAATAATTTCAAAATATTCGGTCGTTCACGCAATAATTTTATGGTGTAAAAAATCAAATCGCCAAAATCAAGCGCGCTGTTATCAAGAAGTAATTGATTATACGCGTGATAGGCGTTGGCGATTTCGGAAAGGCGTTTAAAATCGACGGCGGCATTACTGTCATTCCCGTGAAAACGGGAATCCGCGACTTCTGGGGCAGATCCCCGCTTTCGCCTGCCTGCCGGCAGGCATGGCGGGGATGACAATGTAGAATCGCTGTCCAACTTCATCCCTTCCGCATACTCCAAATATTCTTGCGGTGTAATAAGTTCATCTTTACATTTAGAAAAATGTTTTAAGAGTTCGTGAATATGCTTGGCTGGGTTTCCCAAAGGTCGATAATAATCCAAATCAAATTTATCTAAATTGCGCCGCACCAAAAGCCAAGCGTCGGTTTCGGTAAGTAATTTAAATTGATTAGGTAGACCAATGTCCAATCCATGATTTTCCAAAATCCGCTGGCAAAAAGCATGGAAGGTGGAAATTTGCATATCCACATATCCGAGCTCAAGCATTTCATCCACGCGCGTTTGCATTTCTCCGGCTGCCTTTTCCGTAAAAGTCAACGCCAAAATTTGCTCGGGAGTAGCGAGTTTATTTTCTATTAAATGTGTAATTTTTTGCGTAATTACCGTGGTCTTACCGGTACCGGCGCCCGCCACAATCAAAAGCGGGCCGGAGGCATATTCCACGGCCTGTTTTTGCGCGGGGTTGAGAGGGTATTTTGGCATAATCATTACCTATCATTCCGATGAAAATCGGGATCTTTTACTATCGTATTTTACCCTACTTTCCGCTCATTGACAAGAAAACATTTTTATGCTAAAACAATACTATGTTTTCTAATCCAAACATCCAAGCAAGGAGAGAAAAATGAAACACAACGAAAGAGTCATCAATGCCGTGGTAATAGGGGCATTGATACTGGTATTCCTCCTGTGGTGGGGGCTAGCCAATGACTACGCGTCTTTTAAAAAGATGTGCGCGTTGTCAGAAGAAGCAGCTTGTCGTGAGGCAGGTTATGCTCCGCCCATCGTATGGAGCATGAATGAGAAAGCGCTCTTTTGCCATGACGACAAAGGGCTAAAACACCAAATAAAGATTCCAGCCTGCAACTGCAAGTTGGACCCTGGAGCGAAAGAATGCCGCTTCTTGAAAAAGTAAAACAGACCGTGCAATCAGGGAGGATTGCACGGTCTCTATTTTTATATGATGGATCCTTTGTTTTACAATTTCTGACAATCAATATATAATATACTAAGCTCAAAATCATAGGAGGAAATCATGAAAAAATATAAATGGGCAGTAGTATATTTATTTTTGGTCTTGCTCTTTTGGCAACTCGGCAATTTATTAAATGCCCACACCGAAAAGCTCAAAGCAGGTTTCATACTTTCGCAAGAAGCTTTATCGCTCTATTGCTATCATCGCTTCGGCGATGAAAGTGAAAAAGTAATGATAACAATAGGCGACACACAGCTGGAAAAAAAAGATTATACGATGTGTTTTGTCCCGCGAGAAGGGGCTCTCTACTTTATTGTGAGCCTAAATCAATGTACGAACACGCAGGACTATGACGACTGCATGTTCCTCACCGGGGCGGCGGAAGAATTTTGAGCATAGCTTCAAACAGACCGTGCAATCAGGGAGGATTGCACGGTCTCTATTTTTTATATGATGGGTCATCTTCTCAATTGTCATTCTGAGGAAGTGAAACGACCGAAGAATCCCTTAAATCACAAAGTCAAAGAGATCCTTCGCTTCGCTCAGGATGACAGACGGAGATGTCTCATATTATTTCGAAGTGGCATTTGTCATTCACTCCTAAAAGCTATCAGCTACAAGCTGTAAGCTACTGGATAAGGGCTTCGCCACATATAAACATCGCTCGCTCAAAAATAAAAATAAATTTTTATTTTACTCACTCGCTTAGTTTATGAACCCGCCCGCCTGAATACTCCAAAGCTTCTTGTAAACACCAGAAGTTTTTTTGACCAAATCCGCGTGCGTCCCCTCTTCAATAATTCCGCCTTCGCCAATCACAATAATTCGATCCATTTTCATGATAGTAGATAAACGGTGCGCCACGGTAATCACAGTTTTGTTTTTCATTAGATTGACAAGCGCATCTTGAATCAGATGTTCGGATTCAGAGTCCAAACTGGAAGTGGCTTCGTCCATAATAAGAATCGGCGCGCCCCGTAAAATCGCGCGCGCAATCGCCACGCGCTGACGCTCACCGCCGGAAAGTTTTACTCCCCGCTCTCCCACAAAAGTATTATATCCTTCGGAAAATTCGGATATAAACTCGTGACAATGCGCGAGCCGCGCGGCTACAAATACTTCTTCGTCGGTCGCGTCAAATTTTCCGTAACGAATATTTTCCATTAAACTGCGATGAAATAAAATTGGATCCTGGGGCACATAGCTTACTGCCGCCCACAAACTTTCCAGTTTAACATCGGTGATATCATTCCCATCAATCAAAATCCGACCGCTGTCAATATCATACAAGCGCAACAATAATCTGGTAATGGTGGTCTTGCCGGCTCCCGACGGCCCCACAAACGCTACCTTTTCACGCGAACTAATAGTCAAAGAAAAATCATTCAACACGCGCCGAGTTTCATTATAGCTAAAACAAACCTTATCAAAAACCACTTTCCCGTCTGTCGCTTGTAAATTTTTCGCTCGCGACTTATCCGCCACACCGTGCGGGGTTTTGAGAATTTCGGTCATCTCTTCGGCGTCGGCCATTTCTTGAAAAATATGGCGCATCACCTTGCCGAAATCCCAAATCTTCATAAAAACGATAATCACATAGGATTGCAGTAATACAAAATCGCCAATTGTAAATTGTCCGGCTTGCCATAATTTTAATCCATAGTAAAAAGCCACAAATTCCAAAATAAAAATCAAAAAACCCTGAACCGCTTCCACAGTATTATTGATATTCCAAGAGAACTTGCGCAAACGACGTAATTTATCCAGCGCTACATCAAATAGACTGGTTTCTTTATTATAACCACCAAATAATTTTACATTGGTTTGGTTGGTAATGGTGTCTGCCAAAATAGCGGTAGTGGCCGACTCGGCTTCACTGCGTCTGATATCATAGGGCATCTTGAACTTAATCAATAGCCAATTGACGGTAAAAAATAAAGCTAACCACGCCAACATAATATAACCCAAAAGATGACTCTTAAAAAATAACACCGCGATGACGACTGACAAGTTTATTACCAAAGGCAAAAGATTATATACCAGTCGATCCGCCAAACCTTCAAACGCGCGTGTAAACCAATTAACCCGTTTTACCAAAGAACCCACAAAACTGCTGTTAAAAAAAGCGTAGGAATGCAAATGAAGATACCTAAAACAGGTATTGGCCAAATCCTTGAGCATCCAACTCTCCAAACTTACCAAAGTAAAAGTTTGGATGCGCCAAAACGCCCAATGTGTGAAATTGAGCGCTAAAATAATAAGCAAAACAAACAATAAGGCATCAATAGAATTATTTTGACCAATTGATAAAATATCAAAGAATTTCTTGTAATACAGTGGAATAATCACATCAAATACCGAAGCAAAAATTGTAGACAAAAATACCACTATCCCAAGCCAAGGATAGCGTTTTAGATGCTGCCAGTAAATTTTCATTGTCAATTTAGTATTATTTTGCATAAAATTTAGGAAAACACGACAAATCCGCAAAGGCGGATCGTTATATAATTATATAATCTCATTCGCTCAGAAATGTCTTTGTAAACAAAGCCACTTCTTCGCTCACTGCTATTATAGATGACGCGATAAACAAAAAAATGTTACAGTGGTAACATAAAAATTTGGACGCTAATCCATTCTCAAGACAAAGTTTATTATTTTTCGCTGCAACCGCACCCGCAGCCATTGCCGCACTTGCAACAATGATAGCACACCGACTCTTGACAAGCGCAGCGGTCATCATCTTTTTCCAGAGGCATGTTGCATTCTACGCATTTTTCCATACAAAGAAGGAATAAAGAATAAGGATTAAGGAATAAACGAACACAAAATATATTTACTCCTTAATTTTTATTCCTTACTCATTATTATACCACAACCAAAAAACCCGGCAATACAACCGGGCTTTCGTGTCAAGTAGGGTAAATTATTGGCTCTTGGGGAGACGCTTGTACTTCTTTCCAACATTAATGCGGTTCATTTCGCGATCAATCACGGCTTGTAAACGGGCATAATCCACATCTTGAACATTTTTGATTTTTTCCATTTGTTCCTGTGCTCTTTTATGGGCTTCCTGCGCCCTCGCGACATCAATTTCTTCTACCCGTTCAGCATTATCGGCCAAAATAACAATTTCGTTATTACCGCGCACTTCCAAAAATCCACCGGCCACGGCAATTGGATGATCCCCCGCTTTATCCACAATACGCATCTCCCCGGCTTTGAGAACGGAAACAAGCGGAATATGATTGGGCATAACCGTAATTTCACCGTCCATGGTGGGGATGGTTACTTGCGTTACTTCGGTATTTTCGTAAACCACCTTTTCGGGGGTCGCTATCTTAAATCTTAGATTTGACATATTTATTTACGATACACGATACATGGAAAATGATACATTTGTATATTATTCCATGTATTTTGCATGCTGTTATTTAACTTCGTCGATATTTCCTTTCATGTAAAACGCTTGCTCTGGTTTGTCGTCATGCTTGCCGTCTAAAATTTCGCGAAAACCGCGAATGGTGTCGGTGAGTTTAACATATTTGCCTTCGGTGCCGGTGAATGTTTCGGCTACGAAGAACGGCTGGGACAAAAATTTCTGAACCTTGCGAGCGCGAGACACAGTAAGTTTATCTTCGTCGGACAATTCTTCCATACCCAAGATGGCGATGATATCCTGCAAGTCTTTATATTTCTGCAAAACTTTTTGCACATCGCGCGCAGTTTGATAATGCTCTTTACTCACAATGTTGGGATCCAAAATGGTGGACGAAGAATCCAGCGGATCTACAGCCGGATAAATACCAAGCTCGGTGAGCGAACGATTGAGTACCACGGTGGAATCCAAGTGCGCAAAAGTGGTAGCCGGAGCCGGATCAGTGAGATCGTCGGCCGGCACATAAATTGCTTGCACTGAAGTAATAGAACCTTTGTCGGTACTCGTAATGCGTTCTTGCAAAGCGCCCATTTCGGAAGCAAGCGTGGGCTGATAACCTACCGCGCTAGGCATACGGCCCAGAAGAGCGGACACTTCGGAGCCGGCTTGGGTGAAACGGAAAATATTATCAATGAAGAGCAATAAATCTTTGCCTTCTTCGTCGCGGAAATATTCGGCCATGGTTAAAGCGGTCAAAGCCACGCGAGCGCGCGCTCCCGGCGGTTCATTCATCTGACCGAAAACTAACGCGGTTTTAGCCAGCACGCCGGAGTTTTTCATTTCATTATAAAGATCATTACCTTCACGCGAACGCTCGCCTACACCGGCAAACATGGAATAACCGCCATGCTCTTGGGCGATATTGCGGATAAGTTCTTGAATAACCACGGTCTTGCCCACGCCCGCGCCCCCAAATAAACCAATCTTTCCGCCTTTCAAAAATGGACAAATCAAATCAACCACTTTAATACCAGTTTCTAAAATTTCGTATTTGGTGGATTGCTTGTCAAAAGTCGGGGCTTTGCGGTGGATAGGATAGAACTTTTTGGCTTTGGATTCTCCCAAGCCATCAATGGTCTGCCCGGTAACATTAAACATGCGACCCATAGTTTCAGGGCCAACCGGCACAGAAATTGGCGCGCCGGTGGAAATTACTTCCATACCGCGTTGTAAACCGTCGGTAGTACTCATAGCTACGGTACGCACGGCATTACCGCCCAAGTGCTGTTCGGTTTCCAAAATTAATTTACCGCCATCGGGCAATTTTACCTCAAGAGCGTGATAAATATCTGGAAGCTCTTTTTCAAACTTCACATCCACCACCACGCCGATGATTTGGGAAATTGTTCCTATAATTTGTTTTTCTATCATAGTGATTATGTATTAAGAGTTGGTTTTAAGATAATTAATAATATGATCTAAAAATAATTTTCCTTTCTCGATATCATCATCTGTAGTCCGATCTGGATCGCGCTTAGGCATCGCTTGGACAAACTCGATAAAATTTTCACACTCACTTCGTATTTCTGTGCTAAGTGTTTGGTCCCTTCTTAATAGACTTACTATTTCTGACGCAATACTCGAAAACCAAGCACCACGACATCTATAATTATAATAATTAGGATGGTCTGGTTTTAAAATCTCCGACGGTATATCATCTGTCCACTTTCTGTCATCCCGTAACTCTAGGATATTCTCCAAAACTTGTTTTCTGATTAATTCGACCGGGTATCCTTGGGTTTCTGTGCTCATAAACGTTATTCCAACGCCGCCGATCCACCGGCGATTTCCGCAATTTCTTGCGTGATGCCGGCCTGGCGGGCTTTGTTAAAATTCAAATTTAATTCTTTGATCATATCGGTGGCCGCTTCAGACGCGTTTTTCATGGCCATCATGCGGGCGCTGTGTTCGCTGGCGGACGATTCCAAAAGCGCTTGAAAAATTTGCGTTTCTACCAAACGCGGTAAAATAATTTTTAAAACCTCGGTACGATTTGGTTCAAATAAATATTCGCCTAGTTCGATTTTTGGTTCGCTTACTCCTTGTTCCTTATTCTTTATTCCTTCATTATCCCCGATCATCTTTTCCAAATCCACTTCCGACACCGGCAAAACCTGTCTTAACTTAGCCACCTGCGCGATGGCCGATTTAAAATCGGTGTAAGCCACTACCACCTTGTCGTATTTGCCGGATTCGTAATCCGCAATTATTGTACGCGCAGCCGGCAAAATATCTTTGAGCCCGGGAGTATCTGGCAGTCCGGTATAAGACGCGGTTAAATTGTATTTCATTTTTTTGGCAAATTCGGCGCCTTTTTTTCCAATTCCCAAAACATCCACCTCAATATTATCGGACGGCTCTACTACTTTTCCGGCCACGCGCTGGCGACTAATATTTTTGGGATCCTGGAGTTGCGCCGCCGTCTTGCGAATGATATTGGCATTGAAACTGCCGCACAGCCCGCGATTGCTGGTAATCAAGATCACTAATAATTTTTTCACCGGCCTAATATCCATAAGAGCAATGCCTTCGCGCTCGCCTTTGGAAAGATTTACCAAAAGATCCCAGGCCATTTTGGCATAGGTGCGCGTGTTTTGCGCCGCTTCCACCGCTTTTCTCATCTTGACGGCGGACATCATTTCCATGGCTTTGGTAATCTTTTTGGTATTACCCACGGATTTGATGCGACGTTTGATTGCTTTGGTATTTACGGCCATACTTAACAATATACAAAATACATGGATTACGATACACTTTCTATTTTTTCTTCTAATTTATCTATTGTCACCCAAATCATTTTTCCTATTTCATTAGACATTTCCAAACCGACATTATATTCATCTTTACTAATCCAGTTCTGAATAAACGCGAAATATATTATATACTTACATTCTTGCGACGAACCATGTGATATCTCATAAAAATTTAACTTAACTTTGTCTCGCCTACGCGCGTATCCCTCAACATAATTCAACATTATAGACATTGATGCTCGGCGCAACTGCGAACTAACGCCATACAATTCATTACTTGGAAAATTTTTCACTATCTGATAACAGTATAAAACGAATCTATTAATTTTATTTTTCAACAATACATGAAATTTTCCCTCCATATAAATTTGTATATTTTTCCATGTATATTGTCTATTGTTTCACAAACTCTTCACAAGCCCCCTTCAATTCCGCTTCAATCTTTTCATCCCAATCCGCTTTGGCGATTTTGCTCAAAAGCGCGGATTTGGAACGATTGAAAAATTCATGAAATTTATTTTCCCATGTTTGCATCCCGGCTACCGGCACGTTATCGGCAAAACCATTGGACACGGCGTAAATAATTGCCACTTGGTTGGCCACATTCATCGGCTGATATTGCGGTTGTTTGAGCACTTCCACTAAACGCTGGCCCAAATCAATTTGTTTTTTGGTGGCTGGATCAAGGTCGGACGCAAACTGGGCAAACGCTTCCAACTCACGGAACTGGCCCATGTTTAATTTTAATTTGCCAGCGACTTTTTTCATGGGTTTAATTTGAGCATCACCACCTACACGCGACACGGATAAGCCCACATTTACGGCCGGGCGAATACCACGGAAATACAAATCCGATTCCAAAAATATCTGACCGTCGGTAATGGAAATTACATTGGTAGGAATATAGGCGGTCACATCACCGGCTTGAGTTTCGATAATTGGTAAAGCGGTAATGGATCCACCGCCGGCTTCTTTATTGCGGCGACAAGCGCGCTCCAAAAGACGAGAATGAAGATAAAACACATCACCCGGATAGGCCTCGCGACCCGGTGGGCGACGCAGTAAAAGCGAAATTTCACGGTAAGCCCAAGCCTGTTTAGATAAGTCATCATACACGCAGAGCACATCTTTACCTTGGTCCATAAAATATTCCGCCATGGCCACACCGGCATAGGGCGCAATATAAGAAAGTGAAGCGGGCTGCGACGCGCCAGCCACCACGACGATTGTATAGTCCATAGCGCCATGTTCTTTGAGTTTAGCTACAATACGCGCGATCTTGGATTCTTTTTGACCGATGGCCACATACACACAAATCATGTTCTGACCTTTTTGATTGATAATTGTATCAATGGCCAAAGCAGTTTTCCCAATCTGGCGATCGCCAATGATAAGTTCGCGCTGACCGCGCCCAATTGGAAACATAGCATCAATAGATTTAATGCCGGTCTGCACTGGTTGGTTAACCCGTTCGCGCTTCATTACACCTGGAGCAATTTTTTCGATTGGATAAAACTTTTCGGTTTTAATTTCCACACCGCCATCAATTGCTTTGCCCAAAGGATTTACCACACGACCAATAAGTTGTTCACCTACTGGAACAGATAAAATGCGACCAGTGCGCTTAACAGTATCACCTTCTTTAATATGGGTATATTCACCCAAAAGCACCGAGCCAACGGTTTCTTCCTCGAGGTTTAAGGCCACACCATATGTACCGCCAGAAAACTCAAGCATTTCGCTGGCCTGACATTGCGAAAGTCCACTCATACGAGCAATTCCGTCGCCGACTTCGATTACTTTTCCCACTTCTTCCACTTCTACTTGTTTTTCAAAAGCGGAAATATTTTTGCGCAGTTCTTCTACTATGGAATTGATAGACATAATAAATTTAATTAACAATTAACAATAAACAACTAACAAGTCAGCATACCGATTTGTTAATTGCTAATTGTTAGTTGTTAATTTGCTTTATGATAATTTTTGTTTTAATCGCGCTAATTGTCTTTTTACACTCGCATCAAAAATAACTTCATCGGACTTAACTACTACTCCGCCAATAATATCTTTATCTACAATCGGTGTAACTTCGCCTTGACTGGAAAAAACATCACCAATTTTAATTAATTCCTTATCGCTCATGCCACGAGCCGTTACCACATCCAAAGACACTATCCCCTGTTCTTTTTTGGCGTATTTTACAAATTCAGCAATTACCCGTTCGGCTTGTTTTAATTTATGCGCGCGCGCCAAAATTTTTACAAATTCCGCGAGGATAATATGTAATTTTTCACCCTTCAAATCTTTGGTCAGCTCATACAAAGCTTTGGCGTATTGGGTTGTAGTGGTTTTCTTTTTGGGCATAATTGTTTTCGTTGTTGTCATCCTGAGTGAGCGAAGCGAATCGAAGAATCTGTGATTATTCGCCGATAAATTCTTCGACTTCATTCACCTTTGGCTCATTTCGCTCAGAATGACAAACGTATTACTGCTTACTTCTTTACACTATCAAGCATCTCCTCAATAATTTTCTTGTCCTTTTTCTCATCAATTTTTTCACTCAAAATCTTTTCCAGGGCAGACACAATTAATCCAGCGGTTTCTTCTTTTAAATCCTTAACCATACTTTCTTTCTCGGTTTTAATATTGCGTCTGGCCGTTTCTACTAATCCTTCAATCTCTTTTTTGGCTTTTACTTTTAATTCTTCCGACATTTTACCGGCTTCAACATTGGTCTTTTCCAAAATTTTGTTGGCTTCCACTTTGGCGGTGTCGATACGCGCTTGATAATCGCGCTCGCCACGACGCAAAGTTTCTTCAACTTTTTTGGAATTTTCGATACTATCATCAATCATTTTCTGACGCTCGACCATCTTCTTGGTGATTGGTTTTAGTATCAAATACCAAACCACTACCATTACAATGGCAAAATTAATGGCTTGAAATACAAATAATTGGCCATTAATGCCAAGCGATGCCAAAACACCGGTATCGGCGGTCACCTCTGTGTGTTCGCTGGTGGTTTCTAAATTAATTTGTTCCATAATCATGAAATGTTAAATTATCAAACTGTTAAATTGTCACAAAAGCAATTTGACAATTTAACAGTTTAGCAATTTAGCGCAAACGATCTGATTTGACCAGACCAAAATTGATCCAGTCAATCAAACTATTTGAGGGTGAAAACGACAACCAACGCGTAGATCGCGATGGCCTCGGCAAACGCGGCACCGAGTAACATTGGCACAAATACCTTGCCCGAAGCCTCCGGATTGCGTCCGATGGCTTCCATAGCCTTGGCGACTAAACGACCAATAGCCAAAGCCGGACCAATACCGCCAATGGCGATAGCCAAGGCCTTAGCTAGGGCCAACACTGATGCGTGTTCCATATTTTTAGACCTTTACGACACAACTTCGACGAAGGGAAAATATTTTTTACTTCGCAAAGTTACATCTTTATTAAAACATTAAAGCATGAAAACATTAAAACAAACTGTTTTTATGTTCTCGTGTTCTGGTGTTTTAATGTTCGCTTTCGCCGTGCGGCGCCGTGGTCATTACTGTGAGATATACCAAGGTCAACATGGTAAATACCGCCGCTTGAATCAAACCGACTAAAATTTCCAAAAGCATAAACGGGGTTGGTACAAATAACCCTACCAAACTACTCATCACTGTCATTAAAACTTCGCCAGCAAAAATATTACCAAATAACCGCAAAGATAAAGATAATACTTTGGCCATTTCCGAAATAATTTCCAAAATCCCCACGAATAATTCAATAAAAGCGGTAAATATAGCGATCGGTCCCTTTTTTAAACTTTTAATAAAACTGCCGATTTGAATAAATTTGTTTAGATGAGTAAAAAGACCCACGGTAATAAAACCAAACAAATGTGAAACCACTACCGATGTCAAAGCCATGGCTACAGTAAGATTAAGATCGGTGTTGGCCGGACGCAATAACATTTTACCGCCCCAAGTAATGGAACCGGTACCAGGAATAAGACCGAGCCAATTGGAGAGTAAAATAAAAAAGAAAACCGAACCGACGATGGGCAAAAAACGCATAGTCTTTTTTCGATCTCCGGTTACTTGATCAAAATATCCCAATAAAATTTCTAAAAAATATTCAATAAAATTTTGTAATTTTTTGGGGCGAAGCGAAATTGACTTGCGTAAAATAATACCTAACACCAAAAAAATAATCAAAGCAATCCAAGTATTCAGCATGGTATTGGTGATAGCGAAGCCTCCGATGGTAGTGAGTGTATCCGGTGCTAATGTCGGTATGTGCATAATTGGTTTGTCATCCTGAGTGAAACGAAGGATCTAGATTCTTCGACTACGCCTCAGAATGACAATTTAATTTAATTTATTATACTGATCCCCGTAGCGCTTGGCCTTTTTTTGTATAATGCGCACAGTAGCGGCAAAGGCTAAAACCAAACAAATTATTAAAAAAAGAGGATATTTATCAAATTTATTATCTAACCAATTTCCTAATAATACCCCCAACACCGCCGGTACAGCAATAGCTATCCCAAAATCCCCTACGATCCGCATTGCGAACATATAATAAGCTCGATCGCTGGTTTTTCTTTGCTCGCCAGAGCCTTGACGAAGGCGAGTTTTGTCCGATTCTTCATTCATACAATATATTTTTGGACGCCCATATTTTACAGGATTTACTGAAAAAGGTCAAGGGATTTTTAAAATTAATATTGGGGATAACTCAAATCATGTTAGTAAACAACCTTTTAGCATTTTCGTCGGCCATTTTTACTACTTCCTCCATGCCCAGACCTTTCAACTCAGCAATCTCTTTTGCCACTTCTTTTACCATCCACGGCTCACAACGCTCGCCACGATATTTTTGCGGTGCGAGATAGGGCGCGTCAGTTTCAATCAAAATTCTGTCTAACGGACATTTGTTTACTACCTCCAATAAATCCTCGGTTGGCTTAGGGTTGGTTTTACGGGCAGGAAAAGTGATCACACCGGTAAAGCCAATATAAAATCCCATGTCTAAAAATTGTTGAGCTTGCTGCCAATTGCCGGAGAAGCAGTGAATTGTAGCTTTTAGCTTATAGCTTTTAGGTGTTAGGTTTTGTAATACGCTGATTGTTTCATTATAGGCATCTCTGATATGGATGACCAACGGCAAATCATGTTTGCGCGCAAAATTAATCTGCTGTAAAAAAATCCCAGTTTGTTTTTTGAGGATTTCTTCTTTATCCGCCTCTGGCGGTAAATGAAAAAGCTCAATGCCGCATTCCCCTACCGCGATCACCTTTTTTGACTTAGCCAATTCATCATAATACGCTTCATCAAAATCTTCTTCGCGCGACTTAAAAATTATTTCTTCTTCATCAACTTCGGTGGAAGTAATGTGAATGGGGTGAAGCCCGATAGTCGCGTACAATCCGTCATATTTTTCCGCCAACTCCACCGCCGCCTTGCTGGTATCTTTTTGTGTACCTACAATATTACATTGCACACCTTTTTCTAGACAACGTTTAATCACGACCTCGCGATCGTCTTTATAGGCATTGAATTGTAAGTGACAATGAGAATCAATCATAAAAATAGCTTATAATTTTAGATATCAGATTGTAACATGCTGATTGTCAAGGTGTTAAAATTATCAAAATTATACCCATTAAGTCGACTACTGGCAACCCACGTTTCAAAAAACTTATTAGAAATTGACGAAGTCATGAGTTGGGGTTGACTTAAAATGGATTGGAGAAAATAAATATGTGCAAACAATGATGATGAGTTCGCTGTTTCTTTATTCGAAACCGTAACTGGCAAAAACGACAGTTCAATCGCCAGCCCTTGCTGAGTTTCTTTGGAAAAATATTGATCAAATACAAAATTACCGAGCGAATAAAAAATTGGACGATTCTTATAAATTTCCATTTCCTGTACCACGTGCGGATGATGCCCGATAATAACATCCGCACCGGCATCAATCATTAGATGAGCGATCGCTCGCTGACGAATGTTAGAAATTGTTTTGTACTCCTCACCCCAATGAATATTAACAATTACTTTATCCGACTGCTCGACCGCTTTTTTAACTATCGCTTCTATTTTTTTATTTTCTAAACGAAAATAAGTATCATTCAAACCAACAAAAGCTAGTTTAATTCCGTTGATTTCTTTAATTTTTATCGCTTCATCGCTGATACCGTAGCCATCACCGTAAAAATCGATACCCGCAGCCGCTAAATTTTGGGCGCTTTCTTTTAGCCCGGCACTACCCATATCCAAACTGTGATTATTGGCCACCGTAAAAATATTAAAATTATATTTTTGTAATGTTGGAATCAGCGCCGGATCAAATCGAAAAGCAATCTCTTTGGTAGTTGATCGGCGTTTATCGGCAAAAGGACCTTCTAGGTTGGCGTGGACAATATTCGATGTAAATAAAGTGCTCGATGTTTCGTCGTATAATTTTTGAAAAATCCAGTCCGCACCATTTTTATCAATTTGTTTTTTAACATTACGATCAAGCATCATATCGCCAAAAAACGTTAATTTAATCGTGTCAGTGGCAATAACTTGCCCTTGATCTTCGTAAATAACTTTGGAAGGTAGGTCTCCCAACACCAAAGGTGTTAATATGACGCCATTTTGGCTATCACCAAAAACCACCGGCCCACAGCCGGTGATAAATAATAAACCAAAAATTATTAAAACAAATTTTTTCATAAAATTTTAATTCTCCCGTTTAGATCAATCCTTCAATCGTGCTACGCAGGGCCTTGAGCGCCTCGGGGATTAAAGGCAAAAATACTCCGGCCAAAGTTACTGTGTGAGGCACAATCACTGAATTAGCAACCCAACCCATAAAAGTTTCACCTACTGGAAAACGCGCGATAAAATAAAAAATCACACCCAAAGTCAAGGCGCCCTCCACTGCTCCAAACACGAAACCGGTTAACCGATCCAACCCGCGAATAATCGGCAAATGCGTAATGGCCGTGAGCGCTTTATTGATAAACCAAAAAATTAACACTACTAGACGATTGATGACAATAAAAGAAATTACAAAAATTATAACTTTGGAAATGTTGGGCTGCCAGCCAGTAACGGCGATGAGCCAATTGGCCCCCACATCATAATAACGCACAGCCAAATATACCGACGCTATCATACCCACGAGTGAAATTATCACGTAAACGATGCCACGCCACAAACCATAAAGACCAAATGCGGCGATGATGACGATAAGCGCGATGTCAAAGGGGGTCATATGTTAAGGATTAAGGAATAAAGAGTAAGGAATAAATTATTTAGTCCACTACTATCCCAGCCGAGGAAATAATGCCTCAGATTTTTTGATTTTTGTTCCCGGCTTCAATCCGCCCCATTTGGTCGCGCCTTCCCAATCAAATTTTTTCCAGTCAACTTTTATACCAAACTGCGAGAGAATCTTTTCGGCGGTAGTAGGCATGATCGGAAGCAGAGCAACGCCGATGTGACGAAGGGCTTCGGCTAATTGATAAAGCAGACCGGAAATGTCTTCGCCTTTTTTGGCTTTTTCCCAGGGTTTTTGTTCGGAAATCAAATGGTCTGCGATAGCCACGATGCCACCAATCATATTTATCACTTGACCAAAATTATAATTATCTACCAACGAAGGTAGTTTCTTCCAAAAATCAGTAGTCCAATCAATGGTAATTAAATACTTCTTATTCTCCGGAATCTCTCCATCGCAATAATTCTCCAACATGGTTAAAATCCGCGAATTTAAATTCCCAATCCCATTCGCCAAATGCGCACCGTAAAATTCTTTAAATTTTTCATCGGTAACATCGCCATCATCATAGGCGGGCAAAGCTCCAAGTAAATAATATCTCAAAGAATCGGTGCCAAACTTTTGCACCATTTCAAACGGATCAATTACATTGCCCAGCGACTTACTCATTTTTTGCCCACCAGAAGTAATAAATCCGTGAATAAAAACTTGTTTTGAAGGCGGCAAGCCGGCCGACATTAACATCGCCTGCCACATTGCGCTTTGCTGACGAAGATTATCTTTACCGGCCACTTGATATCCGGGCCAAAATTCTTTAAATTTCTTGCCCTTAGGCCAGCCGAGAGTAGAAATATAATTTACCAAAGCATCAAACCATACATACATCACCTGATCTTCATCGCCCGGCACCGGAATTCCCCATGGCATTTTAGATTTAAGGCGCGAAACAGAAAAATCTTGCAGACCACTAGCAACAAAATTACGAATTTCTAGCTGGCGATTTTTTGGCACCACAAAATCCGGATTCTTGTCATATAAATCCAACAATGATTGCTGGTATTTGGAAAATCGAAAAAAATAATTTTCTTCATCAATCAACTCTAATTCCAAATTCGGATGCACCGGACATCTGCCATCCACTAATTCGGAATCAGTTTTTTCTAATTCGCACCCCACACAATATTTAACCTGATATTTCTTTTTATAAATATCACCATTTTTTTCGCATAGTTTCCAAAATTCCTGCGCCGCCTTCATGTGGTCGGGATCGGTAGTGCGAATAAATTTGTTATAACTTAAATTAAGCGCTTGTTTTAAAGCATCAAACTTGCCGGCGTATTCATCACAATACGCCTGCGGATCTTTGCCTTCTTCTTGCGCTTTGCGATAAATCTTGATCCCATGTTCATCGGTGCCGGTATTAAAAATCACCTCATCGCCTTTTAGCATGTGATACCGCGCCAAAACATCGGCCTGAATAATTTCCAAAGCAAACCCAATATGCGGTTTGGCATTCACATATGGCAAGGTAGTGGTGAGGTAATATTTCGACATAAAATCAAATCTCAAAAATCAAAAATTCTAATTTTTTAATGTTTAATTTTTATTGAACAAACAATAAATTTTATATTTCCTCGCCGTCCTCTACGTCATCACCATCCAAAAAATCATTGTCATCACTTCTTAAGTTGGGCAAATAACCCATACCGGAATCGGCCAGAATTAGTTTTTTAATTTTTTCGACATATCTACCGTTTCTGTCCCCTTTTAAAAAATAAAAATTCTCGTTCAATTGATCGGCTTGACCTAAAATAAACTCTAAATAGTTGATTTTATCCGTGATAAATTCATCATCGGTTTGGTTTTTTGCCTGACGATATTCTGCTAATATATTTTGCATTTCTTTTTTAGCCACTTCTCTATCTCGATTAATTTTTTCACTTTTTTTAGAACTGTCGCCCCAAACGCTTCTTCTAAGATCACTAATTCTTCTGGGGAAATTAGGAAATTCTTTAATTAAGTCACTCTCTACAATATTATTGTATATTTGACTAATTCTCGAAGGATCCAGCTGGTGATCCGTTAATTTTTTATTAAATAATTGACCGACTATTTCTTCAGCGGTAAAACCAATTGTAATACCCAAAATAATTATTTTAAAAATTTCTCTATCTTGACCATCTTTAATTTTAGCTAAAATACGCGATAAATCATGCCAAGCCTCAACATTTCCAAAATTATTATCATCCAACGGTATTTCCGGAACTGCATCTCGATTATCTTCGCCATTACCTTCTTGATTGGAAGAAAAAGAAATCTCTCTCAATTTCGGCCGCTTAGACTCATTGCGAAAAATATCAACAATCTTATTATGATAAACTGTCCTACGAAGCGAACTACTATTTAGAAAAAAATTAAGCCAGTCTAAATCATTACAACCAATCATAAATTCCTCAATATCTCCCCTGGTCTCTTCAATCATATAGTCAACTCCACTGGTATAATTCATGCTAAAATTAAATGATGTTAAGATATTCTTCATCATCTGCGCTTCTTTTTCTGAAAACAAAATCTTATGAATTTTATTTAATAACTCTTCTTTGTTCCCCTCTAATTTATTCTCTGGATTATATTTTCCAACCTCGTTCATATATTAATTAATTACTACCACAAACTCTCCTCTTTCGTCGATTGGTTGTTCCAAAATTTCGGAAATGGTGCCACGGTAAATGGTTTCAAACATTTTGGTGAGTTCGCGCGCGACCACTAGCTCGCGTTTGGAATCCAAAACTTGTGATAACTCTTGCAAACATTTGGTAATACGGTGACCCGATTCATAAAAAACCACAGTATGTTTTTGTTCGGTGACTTCTTTGAAAAACTTCTGGCGTTTATTTTTGTGAGGCGGGAAACCCATGAAGACAAATTTGTCGGTGGGAAAGCCGGAAATGGACAGAGCCGTGATGAGCGCGCAAGGGCCTGGGATGGGGATAAAATTGTTAAATTGTTGAATTGTTAAATTGTTAATTAGTAAATTTCCAGGGTCACTTATTCCTGGGGTGCCGGCGTCGGTCACTAGCGCCAAATTTTTGCCTTCGGCTAATAAATTTTTAATTTCACGAATTTTTTTGCCATCACTATGATGGTGATAACTGATAAGCGGTTTCTTGATACTGTAATGCGCGAGCAGCTTACCACCCTCGCGCGTATCCTCGCACAAAACCAAATCTACACTTTTTAAAACTTCTAAAGCGCGCAAAGTGATGTCGCCGAAATTACCAATAGGCGTGGCAACTATGTATAATTTTCCAGTGGACATAGATTAAATATCATCTTCATCGTCCAGAATCATCGGCTCCTTTGGCGGTGTTGGTAGCTGGCGACCCCCGTCTTCATTGCCACCTTCGTCGCTAACATTATCTTCGCCGTCATCAACACCTTCCCCTGCTTCTTTTCTATAAAATAAGTTACTACGACGCTCAATTGCTTTCTGTAAATCAAGAGGGCTAAAAACCTTAATTGGTGTTTCTGGTTTGCGCTGTTTTTTATCCGACGTATTTTCTGTAATTTTATCAGTAACCCCGGGAATATGGATTTCACTGCCGTTAAATGATCTTACTTTCATATATTTACTTATTATTTTTATAATATAAGTGTAGCAAATTTGATAAATAAAATCAAATAAAAGACCGCGCCTTTCCTCGCGGTCTGTATAATACTCAACAGATGTTTTTAACGGTTTTCGCTCGCTAAAAACAATTCTGTTGGATTTTTTTCTTCTTTTCCCATAATCTGAATTGGGAAAACGACGGCATAAGAATCGTCTAAATCAACGATAGCGCCGTCCGACTTTCTCAATACCATCTGATGGGAATTACTCCAACTCCCCTCTTCTGTCTCAAGATATACCCATCGCGAGTGTGAATACAAATCCCACGATCGGCATACTGGACACTCGGTATCCAAACGATACATGCGTCCGTTAGTATCCTGGAAAACCGTGCCCACCGGAGCCTGCAGAATTGACGACACACCATTTTGGCATTCATCGTCTTCTTCCGCCTCGTCAGAAAAATACTTTGCAACCCAGGCATCATACTCAACACGGGTTACACCGAAATTCTCCTCGACGCAACTGCGATGACGCAAAGACGCAACCTCCCCTCTCTTTTTGTCATAAGCGTCATCTTGCTCCTTAATCCACATTGCGCACTCCATCGGAGTAGCAAAATCTACAAAAGGAGCTAATTTTTTTTCTTTTTGAGGGACAATTTGATCTTCCCTCTTCCTTTGAACGGTGGATACAGGCTTAACAACTACCCGCTTCTCCACCGCAGCCGTTCTTTTTTTTAATGAAACGGCTTCGTCGATCTTTTTTCCCTGCCTTTTTTTAATAACCTCCTTTTTTTGGACGCTTGAATTTATTGTAACACGATATAGAAAAATTGAAATAAAAAAGTCCAGCCTTTAAGCCAGACTTATCCACAGGGCTTCGCTACGCTACGCCCTGTAAACGATACTTTGCTTCACTATATCATGAAAACTTCCTATCACTTTTCTTTTACCTTGCTCATTCCAAAGTTATTGCCGCTACCGGACAAGCATCCGTGGCTGATTTAACATTCTCCACCGTATCACCGGATTCATTATAAACTTGGGCCTTATTGTCTTCGTCCAACTTAAAAACATTACCACAAAGCGCGGCGCAGACACCGCAACTAATACACTTTTCTTTATCGATTTTAATTGCCATAATATTTTTCTTGATAAAATTTTAATAATTCTTCAATCTGCGGAACAGAATCTTTATTTACCACTCCCACTTTTAATTTTTTCTGTAAATCCTCCAGCGTTTGCGCGCCTTCCAAAACCGCTTCTTCGATATCATGGTCGGTAATGTTCAAATCTTTATCGATAATTTTTGAGCCGGCAGTAACTATTCTACCATGCTGGCCGGTGGTGCGAAAGTAATCATTGACCGCCGCTTGCAATGCCTTATCACCCAATACCGAACAATGAATTTTGCGGTCTGGAAGGCCCCCTAAACGCTCTAGAATGTCTTGTGGGCGTATTTGGAGCGCCTTATCGACATTCATACCGCCCTGCTCTTTAAGCATCTCTGAAAGCACGCTGGTACTGGCAATGGCACTGCCACAGCCAAATGTACGCCAGCGGCAATCTTTAATCTTTTCGGTTTTTTTATCCACCAAAATCCACAGCACCATTTCATCTCCACAAGCCGGGCTGCCTACTCGCCCCAGGCCATTAAATTTAAACTTTTCCTCCTCGCCATAATGCATGAAGTTGCGCGGATTAAAAAAGTGATCCTTAACAATGTCGGAATAGAGCCAACCGGAGCCATCAGCGGATCTTATATCCACCGGTTCGACTAAATTTTGTTTTTTAATAGATTTTTTCGCCATAATAACTAATATCTAATTTTGAATTTCGAATCAATATTTAATATTATAATTTCTAATATTTTTTCGAAATTAAAAATTATAAATTCAAAATTTTACTTATATCGTGCCTGTTTCTTCACCCCAATATTCGTCGGGCTCATTTCGCGTAAAATTTTTACCACTTCCGGTAAATATTCCATTAAATAATCAACGTCAGCTTTGGAATTGCAGCGTCCCAAACTAAATCGGATACTGCCATGCGCGTATTCATAAGGCAAACCAATAGCTGTAAGCACATGCGAAGGATCAAGCGAATCGCTAGTGCAGGCCGAACCGGTGGAACACATTACACCATATTCATCCAAATACAGAAGCATGGCCTCACCTTCTACATCCATAAAAGTAACATTCAAATTGTTGCACAGACGCTTATTCCCAATCTCCGGTCCATTAAGTTTTACCTTGGGAATCTCTTTTTGAATTTTCGCCCATAAATAACCGGATAAATTTTCTAATCTCTCAATTTCCGAAGTTTTTTTGGCCTGCATAAGTTTGAGCGCTTTGGCCAATCCCACTATCCCTGGAACATTTTCGGTGCCGGCGCGTAAACGCCTCTCTTGCGACCCGCCCACAATAAGTGGTTTAACCTTTACTCCGCGCCGAATATACAACATACCTACACCTTTGGGTCCGTAAATTTTACTACCATTCATAGTCATCAAATCTACGTGCAATTTTTCTACATCCAGATCGCAGTATCCGGCGGCCTGGCAGGCATCGGAATGAAAATATGGATACGCGGTATTATTGGCTTTACGATATTTCAAAAGTTCCCGCCCAATTTCCGCGATTGGTTCAATCGTGCCGATTTCGTTGTTGGCATACATGATAGAAATCAGAATCGTATCGGGACGAATTAATTTAATAACTTCTTCCGCGTCCACCATTCCATCTTTATCAACTTTTACAAAACTAACCTCAAAACCCTGTTTTTTTAAATCTTCCAGAGCATGAAGAATAGCGTGATGTTCAATCGCCAAAGAAATAATATGCTTACCTTTACTGGCGTGCGCATGGGCAATGCCATATATTGCCATATTATCAGATTCGGTACCACCACCGGTAAAAATAATATTTTCTGGCAAAGCATGCAATGTTTGCGCCACTTCACGTCTGGAATCATTTACCGCGCCATTGGCTTCGCGACCTTTGGCGTATAATGATGACGGGTTCCCAAATTTTTCTAAAAAATAAGGAAGCATAGAATTCAAAACCGCCTTATCCATATAGGTAGTGGCGGCATGATCAAAATATACCTCGCGAATTTTCTTGGGTTTAACAAGCATAATTTTTAGCTTTTACAAATCACTCAATTTTATTTTTTCCAAAGTTTTGGTCATTTCCGTATTTAATTTTCCAATCTTAACTTTGAGAGAGCAATTTTTACTTTTACTACAAATAAATTTAGCTTTACCTAAACATGGCAAAAGACAACATTTGCCTTCGACGGTCGAAACAATCCTAAGCAATGATAATTTACCGGCAGGAAACAATAATTTATAACCGCCTTTAACACCCTGTAAAGCTTCAATAATTTTATTCTGACGCAATTTACGGGCGATTTTCTGCAAAAACATAAATGACACACCAATCTGGTCGGATACGTCATTTAAACTAACTTCTTTTTTGGATTTTGACAACACCCGCAAAAATTGGATGGCGTAATCGGTTTCCCTTCGAAAAGATAACATATTAGCTTATAGCTTTTAGCTGTTGGGATTAGGATCGAGATAAAATTGCGACCTAACACCTTATACCTTCGATTTAATATTAAAATGGTAAAGTGAGATTAATTTGCTTAGTGGCGGTTGATAACTTTATTGGTTCAAAATTCACCGCAAACGGCACCACTTCCCCTTTAAAATTTTTATAAAATAATTGTCGGTTGACCCTGCCAAAATCGTAGATCTCTTTGGTAATTTTTACATCTTGCTCACAATATTTTTTAATTTCATCAATCTTGCCTTCTTTCCACCAGCGAATCGCTTGCAATCCATCGGCGCTTTTTTTCACATCATCAAGGGTAGCCTGCGCCAAATCGTCGAGTTTGAGACGAAAACCAATACCGGCTTTAACTTCTTTCATTATATCTAAGTGAGGAATTTGATCAAGCTTGCCTAGATAATAATTATGTAAAATGGGCAAATCAAAATGTTCGCTATTGTAGCCAATTATCCGATCGGCTCGTTCCAAAATGGGCCACAACTTACCCAGCTCGCTTTCGGTAAAACTCTGATAGGTATTGGTAGCAAAACTATAAATAGAAACAACGGATATCTTTAATTTTTTAAAATCATTTTCTACTTCGGCAAAAGAATTTTGGGTTTCAATATCAAAAACAATTTCATTCATAAATTAGCTTTTAGCTATTAGCTTATAGCTGTTAGTAAAAACCTAAAAGCCACAAGCTACCAGCTAACACCTCTAATTGCTACCAATATAGTATGATATTGGCGCGATTTTGTCAAGTATTCCAAAGTCTATCCCCTGCTCGATCTTTTTCACCATTACTAACTTAGCTTTGGTTTCGGGATGCTTGGCCACAAATAAACTGCAACAATCTTCGTAAGGACGATTGGATATTGGCAGGGTGCCAATTCTCCTGGCTAATTTTGTAATTTCGCGCTTATTACTGCCAATCAGCGGAGATAATTTTAATATATCGGTGGCCTCATAAATTACCGATAAATTCTCTAGGGTTTGAGAGGCTACTTGTCCCAGGCTATCACCGGTAATAAGCGCGCTAATTTTACCTTCACGCGCAAATTTTTCCGCCAAACGAAAGAAAATTCTGCGACTAATAATCATCCGGTAATCCGCCGGCACCTTCATAATAATTTGACGCTGAATTTCGCCATAAGGCACAATTAACAAATGACTTTTGCCCTGAAAGAATGCCAGGGTTTTGACTAAATCAAAAATCTTTTCCCCTACTTGTTCACTGACCTGTGTCTGATTTTGAAAATGAATAAACTCCACCTCGGTTCCGCGCTTCATCATTTCGTAAGCCGCCACCGGACTATCAATACCACCCGACAATAGACACATCACCTTTCCCATGGAGCCGCTCGGTAACCCGCCCGCTCCTTCGAATAAATTTCCATAAACCGCGGTGCCATTTTTGCCCACATCGATATGCGCCTCAAAATTGTGTTTGGTTAAATTTACTTTTAAATTATATTTCTGCGCGATATATTGTCCAATATTTTTGTCGATCTCCGCCGAAGATAGTTTTTGAGCCTTGTGAGATCTGACGGTGGTCACTCGAAACAATTTGGCCGACTTAATTTCCTCAATTTTATCCACGGCCGACTTAATTTCTTCTAATTCACACTGACACCAAAAAGCCGGCGCGTAATTGGCGATACCGGGAATATTTTGGAGCTTATCAAAATCTTCGTTTCTAAAATTTTCCAACCAGATCGCCCCTTCGATGCGCTTGGCAATGGCTCCGGAAAACACGGTGGATAAATTCTTGATCAAAGCACGATAAAAAAACGGCTGATTACCGCCTTTGAGAAAAATCTCGTCAACGTGAATAATTACGTTCATGCGATTATAAAATAATTGTCGGAAAAATAATTTTTTTGATTCGCTCCAAAAGTATACCTAAATTTTCATTTTTTTTCAACCCCCGGCGTAATTCCGAAATAATATATTTGTCAGGGTTTTTAAACACAAATTTAAATTCACCTTTAATAACAAACTTAGCGTTATAAATCAAATAATTTATCGGGGAAAAATTAAGGTATGATTTTAACTCGGCTAACACTTGATCGGACAATAACATAAAATCAATCTCACTCCAATAACCCTGCGCGCGCAAATACTTTTCAGAGAAAACCGGATCAACGTCGTGAACACCGGATGCCAAACAACGGGTCGCCAGTAACTGGGTCATCGCCTTGCGTAAAAAACGTTCTCGGTTGGCGCTCTTGTCAATTAAATAACGCAGGTAATTAAAATGGGAAAATTTCAAAGCATTGCCAATCGCTAATCGTTTATTTATCGGCGGAGAAAAAATTTTTCCCTCCAAATTACGAGCGTAAAAATAAAAATAACCGCGTTTTACCGCCCAATTCGGCAAAAACATTAGGGAAAAATGAGAAAAATCTTTTCTTAATTCCACGATGGCTTTTTTATAACGACGATAAAATAAACAATCCCAAATTGAACCGATATAATAAAAATCTAAATCACTCTGCTCATCGGCTTCGTTATACACATAACTGCCACCCAACAAAACTAAACCATTTTTGAATATGGTTTGGAGTTGAGTGTGGACCGTCTTGATTCGCGCTAGGCTGTACATGGTTGTGACTTTATCCAGCCATAGGCTGGTCCGCCTTTGGCGGAAACTTTGCACTTTATAACTTTCAACTCTCACTATTATACTTCTCCCCTTGACTTTTTTCAAGATTACCTATAAAATTCGGACAACAAAATTGGCTCTTTAAAAATCGCGCGAGCGACCGTTGCCGACGGAATTCGGATTGGAGGATGTTAAAATGCATGAACATCGAAGCCTTACAGAGGGCGAAAAAAAAATAATTGAAGAGATGCTGAAAAAGGGGCTATTACAGCATCTCGGCAAAAGCGATTACGCTTTTCCCCAGAAACTCGGCCTGGTAATGTGTCCTGGGCCAAACCGAGTAATGGGAGTTATGGGGATGCTTTTGGGGCTTTCCCACCTGCAGATAGCTACCCCCAACATGGAAATTTTTCCGGTCATTGAATTTGGAGGAGCTGGTAATCTAGTCCCAACCGCCAAAATTTCTCTTGGCCAGACAGCCAAAGAAAAAATGGAGGAGCGGATAGATGAAATAGTCGGTTTTGGTTTTAAAGACTTGCTCATCACCGGCGAGGTGCCATGTCTCCAGGGAGACAAAACCCAAACAACCCTAGAACAGAATATTAATTTTATTATCGGAGCGACGATGTTCCTGCGCACCAAATACATCAAAACTTGCGCAGCCACGTCATTCACGCCGGGACTCATTGTGCCGGCAGATAATTTCTTTGGTGTTGATATTTTGAAGATCAACGCCTAAAAAACAAAGGAGAAAATAAAAAAATGCCTAGCTATCAAGCTGGGCATTTATATTTATCTGATTTATGAAATGAATTTAATTTAACTTATGTCTATCGCAATATACATTTTTTGCGTTCACCACCAACTCTTGCGTTGGAACTGCAGCGCCAAAATAGGCTGACAACTTTATTAACTTGGATGCATCCATCTGAAGAACTAGGTAAGTCATCCCCTCGGGCGCCAACAACATCTGCTCAAGTTCTTGTACTCTGTCATACAGATTGTTAGCATTTTCTGCATAACCAAGAATTAAATCGTCGAGCTTAGTTGTTGCTTTTGGCAATTTAAGATTTTGAATCTCCGTACACAGCTTAAAAAAACCCACCTCATCGCATAATCCTTCGGCAAAACTCTCCTGAAGGATCGCGATGGCTGCCTCTTTGGAAAAGCATGGCGGACTTTCTAAATCCCCCATCTTTATTATTACATAAGTAAAAGGCAGCGAATGATCTTTGGTAACTTCTAACATCAACTTCATTTCTCTACCTCCTTAATTTTTGTTAAAAATAGCTAAAATCACCCTACCACAAAACTAACCAAAAAGCAATACTAACGAGTATTCGATAAATTCCAAAACCAATAAAAGAATGTTTTTGAATAAAATGTAACAACCATTTAATCACTCCGATTGCCACGACAAACGACACAATAAACCCTACCGCGAGCGCTCCCCAATCGGCACCGACAAAACTTCCGGCGGATTTACACAAATCTAAAACACTGGCCGCGAGCATGGTGGGCACAGCCAAAAGAAATGAAAATTCCACGATGGTTTTTCTTTTTAATCCCAAAATCAACCCGCCCACAATCGTGGCCGCACTGCGCGACACACCTGGAATCATGGCGAGCGATTGGAAGAGGCCGATGATGAAAGACTTTTGATAAGAAATATTTTCTATTTCGTTGCTGTTCGCCACCGCCGCACTGTCATTCTGATCCGCCGGCTGGCGGGGAAGAATCCCTTCTCGTCTTCCGTACCACCACTCAAACCCAACGAGAAACACACCGCCCAAAAACAATGCCCAAAGCACAGTTAAATTACTATTCAACAAATACCCCTTAACAATTTTATAAAATAACGCCCCCAACACCGCCGTTGGCACAAACGCCGCTATCAATTTTTTAATCGTCCCCCACTCCCATAACTTTTTCCAATACAAAACCACCACGGAGAGAATCGCGCCGAGCTGAATAATTATCTCAAAACTCTTCTGAAATTCTGTTTGCTGTAATTTCAAAAGCGTCGAAGCGAGCATCAAATGGCCGGTAGAAGAAATCGGTAAAAATTCGGTAATGCCTTCGATAATGCCGAGGACGATGGCGTGGAGAGTGGTCATAATTTATAATTAGCCCACGCCGCCGCCGCAATCAGATGGGGATAATAATCAGTTTCATTGCGACTGTCATCTTCATAAATGGCTTGACCGGGAAAATAAGTCGGGCAACAAAGAATTTTTCCACCGCACAAATAGTACAATGTCCTAAAAATTTGGTTGCCAATGGCGCCGCGCGCCGCCACAATAATGTTGGCACCCCAAGCCACCGCTTGCTCCAGCTCAATATTGACATTTCTGGCTTCAATCCCCCGCTCCGTCAATTCCGTTACTAATTTTTCCGCTTCTTCATAAGTGGCACTCATGACCGGATCGCGACCGTAACTTCCCGACCGACAAGTGCTCATGACCGCCACTTTAGGTTTAACTTTGAAATATGTATCCAAAAGCCAAATTACGCCGTCGGTAACTCTTCTTTTATCAACATAATTTTGTGAATCCGGATTAGAAGCGCCGGCGATAAAAAATTCGTGTCCTTTTGGATCAAGAACCAAGCCGGCGGTATCACGACGCACTTCGACCGGTATATTAAACGCTTTTTTGAAATTATCCACCAGACCAAAATCATCAATTTGACCACGAACAAATTGATTGATCTCGCCTTTTTTGAACATCTCAATCATCTTTAGTCCAATTGCTGTTTCATCTGCCATGGCAATTGATTCAACGCCATCCACCGGTTTTCCCAAAACCAAAACATCTACTTCTTTTTGCGCCAATCGGATACTTTCTATAATTTCCGGTTCTGGTCGCAATACAGACATGGCAATACGACAACGCTTCTTACGAGCCAATATCAAAAGTTGATTGAATAATGATGACGAATATTGATTAGACATAAAAAAATATTATAAACAAACCATTTCGCCGTTTTTGATTAATAGCACCTCTTCGCCGCTGTCTTTGGTGCCGATTACCGTCGTGCCCACAGCAACACAATCAATATGAATGGGTAAGCTGTTAAAATCTGGATCTGATTCTTCCACCTTAAAAAGGTCGTTTTTTCCAAGAGCAATATGAATAGTGCCAAGACCCTTTTCCGATTCCAAAGATGTTGGTGGAGATATTTTGTGACTGCCATCATAACGAAACGCCTGAGAATTCATCCCAAAAGCAAATTCAGCAATTCGATAAGCGTCAGTTTTGGTGTCTTCCGGATGTAAAGCGCGGTAAGCGGTATTAGCCGTGTCCAGTTGTCTTTTTAATTCTTCAGCTGCTTTATCACCTTCAATTTTAATCGCTACGCCGTTTTTAATGGTAATTTTTACCGGCTCGTCCACGCGCCCAATGCCACCGCCGATAGCGCCGTCAATAATGATCACGCCATTCGTATTTTCCATGTCCACCGCACCACAATATTCGCCGCTGGGGAAATTGCTCAATTTACCCGGTTTATCAACCAATCCTTTTTCTTTATAATAACTCGGCACCTTCAAGTCAATCTCCAGCTCGGTGCCATTAACGCTTTCCACTTTCACTCTTTCCACCCCCTTCATGACTTCGGCAAATTTATCAATCCGTTCCGCCATTTCGACCGGATTTTCTAGAGCCGCCCCCTTCGTTAAAGTATCCCGATTGGTGTTGGTAATGGAAATAATTCTACCTTTGCCAGAGTATTGCGATTCCGGATTCAACTTGCGTTTACTCATCTTTTCTGCTATCTCCCCGGTGGAATAACCCTGTAGAGAAGCAAATGCTCCGGATAAACTCTTTGATTGCATTAAGGATTCTATTACTTGAGCATCGTGGTTAGGATACATAATATCACGCGTCTGTTGAGAGTGACTGCGTGATAAAGAAGTAACTATTAATATTGCGTCCGCAGTTTTCATCCTCTTGCCAACTTCTTCACCTAAATCTTGAGCGGCGTGTTCGGTTTGAGGCACACCGATCACCTGGCAATCTTTCCCGGCAATTTTTTCACCCGCCTCTTTTAAAGCCCGCAACATAAGTGGATCGATCGGTTCGTAACTAATAATTCCTTCAACCATTTTTTTAACAACTTCGGAAACGATTAATAAATTTTCTCCTTTCTTGTTGTCAGACGAGCGCCGAAGTTGAAAACACTTAATGACATTCTCCGCGCCCTTTCTTAATTTTTCCAGCTCAACCGTATCTTCAATTGAAAGTTCTTCCTCCAAAACCGATTGGGAACGCTTATCAAAGTTAATCACCTGCGGATCGGAAAATTGTTTTAATGTACTGGTAATTGGTTCCACAGTTTGGCGTTTAGCAGTCAATTTTTCTTCTGCATCTTTTTCGGCTACTGTCGTGAATCTACTCCCAAACACAGAAAACTCGGGCGGGCGGTTAGGATAAAAGTCAATTCTTACCCCTTGTGAACGCGGCGTAATTTCATCGCCCAACCGTTTGAGAAATTCCTTCATGGAAATTCCGGTTAGAGTCTCTAAAAATAAATCCATTCTGGGGTTATTCAAGCCGATCACCGTGGCCAAACTTTTACCTGTGCCTGATTTTTGTAACTCCTCAATCAACCTCGGCAAATTATCCTGCTCATTTTTCACCGCTTTCAAAAAAAGAGAGCGCACCTCTTCGGCGCTGGGAATTCCTTGGGGTAAATTTTCATCGTTTAACCACTCGATGAATAATTCTATATCGGAAATATCACCGGTCCTTCCCTGTTCGCGCAAACGATCTTGGTAATATTTCATCAAGGTACGCTGTTGATTGTCATAATCTTCCGGCAACTTTACAGTAAAAATTTTACCATCAATCGCTTTCTGGCGCGAACCGGTCTTAGCAATGGTCTTGGAAAATTGTTCAAAACCAGCCACCAACAAACGATTGGTCATTCTATCGGCTGTTTCTTCGGCCCTAGTATTAGATGCTGCCATTTTATTCACCAGCCATGCTTTGGGATCACCCAAAGTTTCGCTGACCTCGTCCCCTGTTTGATCGGCATAAAATTCGCCTTCGGGAGTCAAATGTCTTTCCTTTTGTTGAACGCTGGGCCAGGCCTCGGCATGACGGGTTAAAAAAACCGACAAAACCGGCTTATTTTTATACTCTTTATATTCATTTTGCCCTTCCTCCGATGGCCGAGTTTCTCTAATTGTCATATTTTTTAAACTATAATTAATAAAATAAAAACTAAGAAATCTTTTTAATAACTCCAGCATTGGCGTCTACTTCGATCATTTCGTAGTTTTTAATAGTTTTGGTACCAATTTTCGTTCCAACAATGCACGGAATAGAAAATTCACGACTAACAATGGCGGCGTGGCTACCCATACCACCCTCATCAGTTGCTATCCCCGCGACTTTTTTAATCGCCGCCATCATTTCGGTGGAAGTATTGGGTGAAATCATAATATCACCAAGCTGCACCAATTTCAAATCGTCCATGGTCAAAACCACTCTGGCCGGACCGCGCGCCACTCCCTTGCAGGCAATTTGGCCGCGCACGGTTTGCCAGCCGGGTTCATTTTTTTGGGTCGGAAACATTTTTTCATACAAAGCCCGCGCGTTTTGACCGGACAAAATTTGCTGACCGCCAGCATCATCAATCAAAGCGTAATATTGACCACGTTCCCGAATTATATTTTTTAACAAACCGTGATTTTCTTCTTTTAACGCCGCCATGATTTCTTCTTTAGTTAATAAAGTGACAGCATCATAGTCTAACCCCAAACGCCGACCTGCTTCCAATAATAACGGTCTGACGGCCTCCGGAATATAACGATTGATTGGCCCAAAATGATCGCGCAACGCGACAAATTCACCCAATAATCTAATCGCCTGCCGAACCGCACCATTGGGACGAAGTTTTTTGGTTAACTGCTGTTTTATTTTAATTAAATTACGCCAGCTATCACAGTGAGAATTAAATTTTTCTTTCAATTCACCCGGGGAGAAAGATAAAAATTCCCGTAAACGACCGGTAATTTTTTCTTCCCACCGATCTCTATTCATGGCCAATAATACCCAAAAATATTTTTTATAGTGAGCATTTAACCATTTGGCCAATTTAACATCGACGGTCAAAAGCTTATCGAAAGATACGGGAGAATTTTGATTTAATATTTTTATCAATTTTCCCTTAAGAGAAGGAGACTGGCTGATTTTTACGGCTAATGATAATAAATTTGATTCCTCTTGAAAAATATAAGTTTGACGAGGTGGCACGACCAATTTATTTAAAACTTCTTCCCATGATTCCGGGTAATGTTTTTTATCCAAAAATTGTTTGACGATCGGCGCTAGACCGGCTGTAGCCACTCTATTGCCAATCATGCCGTAAGGAAAAATAGCGGCATAATCGGTAAAATAACGATGTAAAATATTGATCAACTGCGCATTGGACAATTTTTTCATATCCTCACCCGCCATGCCGACGATATCTTTATTTATTTTGGCGACCAAGCGATAATAAGTTTGTAAAAATTTTCTAAATACCGCGGGGTGATTAAAAAACTTTCCCTTTAGCGCCCGACCGATTTTTTCTATATCAGCCGTCAAAACATAGGTAGACACAAAATCTTTTGTTCCAAAAGTCATCCGACAACTATAGCCGACGCCAATAATTTTTTTGATTGGTTTGATAGCGACTGGCGTGAAAAGGCTAGTCTTTAAAAAATCCATGCCACGCGAAGCGATCGCTTCCCACCCCTGCTTTGGTATCTTATCTAAAATTTCTTTAATTGAATTCATAAAGATTTCTCACTATTTACTTAGTTAATGCAATCCCCAACTCCTTCTCCAAATTCTTAACCCGTTTAAAATGATATTCGTGGGTAGAAAAATCACTGCCATGCAAAGTACAGTCCAAAACATCAGTATCTTTGATAACTTCATCAAGCCAAGTGCCAATTTTATCCTTTTCGCTATGGCGCGCGACAGCATTGGCGATTAATTCAACTTCTTCGGTATTAAAATCACCAACCGTGTTCAAGATTTCCACCGCTCGCGCCCGGCCATTGGCCGCGTGTTTGGACTCCATCCCGCCATTGACAATTAACCCGATATCATGAAGCGCTCCGGCGGCGGCTGATAGTTCGCTATCGTACCCTCGTTTAAGCGCCAGCAACCGAGCAATTTGGCTGGCTGATATGTAATGAGCTATGACCCAATTTTTGCTCACATCAATTTTGCTGTCGTCCCAATCCAAGTCTTTGCATAAATCAATGACATAATTTTGCAATCGACGCACTCGGTCCAAATGTTCCCCTTTGAAATAATGAAATCCGTAAGACATATTATTTAATTATTCTTATTATACCATGATTGGCGTCTACCTCAACCATATCACCTGTTTTAATAACCGCCGTAGCATTTTTTGTTCCCACTACACACGGTATACCTAATTCACGCGATACAATAGCGGCGTGACAAGTGGCTCCGCCATCGTCGGTAACAATGCCCCCAACGCGCTTCATGGCCGGTACACAATCCGGCAAGGTCATGGCTGAAACTAAAATCTCGCCAACCTTAATCAACTTATTTGCCTCCTTAGCGTCTTTGGTAACAAAAGCGCGACCGATAATAACGCCTCGACTGGCGGGCAAGCCTTTAATTTCTTTGGTTTGGTGGTTAAATTTGGACCAAACTAATTCTTGCGCTTTTTTCTGCGCTTCGTTGCCGAGATACTCCTTAATCTTTCCCTGATTAATCACCCAAAGCAACCCCATGCGCCTTTTGGCAATTAGATCGGCTTTAACAAAAATATTTTTTATTAATAAACTATTAATCTCTTCATTACTGTAATACATTAAATCATCATAGGAAATCTTACGACGACGAGCTATTTCTTGCAAAGTTCCATAAATAATTTGCGCACAACGCATTTGTACTTCTTTGCGATAATCATGGTATACGACGAATTTATCCAACAACTCAAAATATATTTTCATTAGACTAGGCTCAATTTTATACTTCGCCAGAACCATTTTGCGTGCGCGCAAAATATTGATAAAAAAATCTTTAATCTTTTTTAACTCATCCATCCGCGATTGTTTGCCTTTTTTCTTTAACAATGCAATATCGTGCTTAATATCTTTGGCGGTCAACTCCCCGCTTCCGTCCCAAGCCATCTTTATCCAACAAAATTTTTTAGCTAAATTATCAATACTACTTTGAGAAATACTCCCATCTAAAGATAAAATTAATAATTCACGCTGGTAACGAACAACGGACGATACAGTGGAAGGATGCAAAAACAAAACCAAACTACTAGGCGCTGGGATTGCACCAGATAGAGCCAGTATTTTTTCTTGAAACAATGCGCCAATATAATCATCAAAAAGATCAACACAATATTCACTATATTTTAAATATTCAAACATTATAGAAATTACTTGGTTGCGTACATTCGCCAAATCTTTATCGGCTAATTTTGTCAAATTAGTTATCTTTAATTTGGATAATTTTTTTACAAATTTGTGATGATTATTGCCTAACTTATCATAAATAAATTCACGCGCTTTTTTGTCCTCGCACCATTTTTTAAACCACTTCCTAAAAGATTTTTCCAAAATATCGGTGTGACGTGCCCAAAAATATTGTTTACCAAAAAACATCACCGACCAATAATTAAGTACGAAAGGATATTTTTTTGGATTCAGCCTGATCAAATCTAAATATCCTGCCAGCGACTGCGGATAAATATGATCACGCTCATAAATACGCATGTTTTCTCTCATATCATTGTTTAATAATTCTCACCGAATTGTGATTGGCGTTGACTTCGACAATTTCGCCATCTTGCAAAATTTTGGTGGCATCGCGCGTGCCCACGATACAGGGGATGCCAAGTTCGCGGCTAACAATGGCGGCGTGGCACATTACTCCGCCTTCGTCGGTGATAATGGCGCCCGCGAGCCGCATCGCCGGCACATATTCGGGGCTGGTCATAGCGGCTACGAGCACATCGCCCTTTTTCATTTTAGCAATCTCGGCAATATTATGCAATATTTTTACCGGCCCCAGATATTTACCAGCCGAAGCAATGACTCCATCCAATTTTGTCTGGGCCGCACCTTCTTTCAAAAGGTACTGTTTCAAATATTTTCGGCCTTCTTCGCCCTCAAAAAGTTCGACCTTGTCTTTATCCCAACGCGCCAAAGCTAAACCATAACGCCGGCGCAAAGTGGACTGCGATAAATACTTTCCCGTGTTTAATGCTTTTTTGAGTTCGTGCGGCAAGTAATATTGAATTAGAGCTTTGTCTACTTTGTGTCTTTGGGCAATTTCTACCAATAATTTATTAATTTGCCAGTGCGCTTGCGTAAAAATTTCTTTTTTATAATCCAATAGAAAAGCGCCGTCACGCATGGCCTTAAATAATTTTTGATGACGCACATCAATCTTGAGGCGCCTAACAAGTTCGTTTTGTTTGGCTGGAAGATCTTTAAAATATTTTCGACTAGCAAATAATTTTTCTTTTGAATTTCCTTCTTGAAGTAACTTTTCCAAAACCTTGGAAAAATATTTTTCATCCCAAACATAGACACCGTAATCATACGGAATCCAACCATACTTGCCAGCATGATTTTCGAGAGCCGACATTTTGTTTTTTAACTCCCCGGATTCCAATTTTATCGCCAAGCGCAAAAGATCTTCTTCTTCGCGTTTGACGAACGATTCTTCGACGGGAGAAATCAAAATATTATAATATTGAGAAACCATGTTGGCTTTATCCGAAACTTTGGATAAATAATCTTTTAAATACGCTCCGAGCGAATCATTAAGCCCTAATACTACCGGCTCGCTCCAAACATAGATATTTTCGTATTTATCCAAATATTCATCCATTAATTTGGCCAATTGTTTATCTGATAATTTTGATAGTTCGGTCTGGCCAATTTTTTTACAAAATTTAAGCATATTCGGCGCCAGTTTTTCAAATTTCCGGCGAAATTTGGCCACGAGCATCGGATCTTTTTGGAGCATTTGCAAGCAGCGCTCTCCCAACTCGGCCAAGCTCGCGCGCGACGCATACCAATACATCACCCCGTCTTCGATAAGCGCCAAAGTGACGCCAAAAGTTTTACCAAATAATTTTCCTTGGGTATAGCTATAAATTTTGCCCACCATATAAATGTTGGGAAAAAAATGCGCGTCAGCCTTTTTTTGTACAAAAATGTAATCGTGATTCATACTTTCAATTTTTTAGGTTTGTTTTTCGCGGGTAAAAAATTATCCCGTGATACAATCGGCCGACCCAAACGCTTTTCCAACTGTTTGCGCGCGCCACCGGCAATATCTCCGCCCGCTTTGGCGTCGGCTTTTAATTTGGGCAAACCGCGCGAATTTTCGTTGCGGTGGATTTCGGTGGTGGATCGCTCGCCCAACATCGAAAATATTAATTCAAAATCATTCATGTGGTCGCGCAAATTTTCTCTTTTTAATCCTTTTACTTTTTTATAAACGCTCGGCGTCAAACCGAAAGTCGCTTTGGATATTTCCGCGGTTAATATTTCATAATCACGCTCTGTCTGCGCGCCCCGATTTTGCCATTCATTGGTCAATTCTTCGCGGATAACAATTCCGCGCATTCGTTTTTCTATCCAACTATCCGGATAGCCCTTAAGTTTATATAACATCCTTGTCCGCTTGGTTGCTAATTCCGGATTTTCGATTTCTTTCACGCGCTCATATCCCACTTTAGCCAACCAACGCTTGAACGGCTCGGCTTTGGGACTGGGAATGGATTGGATAATACGAAAAATACCCTCGGTGGTGGCGCAATTAATCTGCTGTTTGCCGCCCGCAGTTTCTACCCAAAGGGGGGTGGCAATTCGCCTCCACCCTTTTGATAACTCCTCGTCCCTACGGCGCATATCCTTAATATAACCATCTGGCTGAACCGAGTCTGTGAGTGCCGCTACTACATCAACAATGACGAACCACCACTCTTTATTATGAATAACCCGACGAATTTTTGTGCCCTTGAATAGGGCAATTTTTGCGTCCTCCATATTAAGTTAAAAATTAAAAACAATTTTTACGCTCTTTTTACAATCGTCACCACGCCGTGATTGGCATTTACATCCACCTCATCGCCATCTTTTAAAACGCGAGTGGCGATTTTGGTGCCGATGACGCAGGGAATGCCAAGTTCGCGGCTGATAATAGCCGCGTGACAAGTAATACCGCCTTCATCGGTAATAATCGCCGCCGCTTTTTTTATCGCCGGCACATAATCCGGCCTGGTCATCACCGCTACCAGCACATCGCCTTTTTGCACCCGGTCAATTTCATTGACGCTTAAAATAATTTTAACTTTGCCGCGCACTTTGCCGCGGCTGGCGGGTAGTCCGCGAAAATCGTTGACCATTTTCGATTGTTTGGCATCAAATAATTCTTTTTTTAATTTTTCCGCCTCTGGGCCTGAAATTACTTCATACTTATCCCCTTTCTGGTAATACAGACAGGCTTGGCGACGGCTCGTGGCCTCACTTTTGCTAACAACACTTTTTCCACCAAACAAGCCGATCAATTCGTCGTGAACAAAATATTTTAGGTCGTCAACAACAAAACCAAACCGACGAGAAAATTCTTTTAAAAATAAGGTGCCATAATGATCCATCCAAAAAGTCTTTTTCTTGCGCTCATCCTGCCAATAGGTGAAATCTTCCGAAATAGTAAGCAAAATTTTAATGTATTTGGGCAAACTTAATTCCTTAATCAGTTTTTGTTTTTCCAAACGATGTTTTTTTGGGGTACCAAGGATACGGTTGATTTCTTTGCTTAAATCAACATTGCCAACTAGAATTCCTCGAATCTCTTCTAGAAAATCTTTTTCGGTGAGTATCGGCGCACTATAGTAATTATTTTTTACCCAAAAATATTTTTTAGTATGATTCGATAACGCTTTTTTAATTTTGGTAAACTTTTCTAATTGATTGATTGCGCTATCTAAGGATTTAATCAAAATATTTTTGTAGGCGCTATCTTTTCCAATCAATTGAGCCACGCGAAGAAGTGAAAGCTCAGCTTCGTTGATAAAAGATTGTGTAACCGGAGCCGTAAGAATGGTAAAATATCTATTTTTATCCGCCCCCTTACCGATACTATCCAAGTAGCTGGTGATTTCTTTTTGTACGGTTTCATCGGTGCCAAGCGCAAAACCATCAATAATACTACTGCTACTCACGGCCTTAAAGTATGCGACCATGTAAGAAGTAAATAATTTTTTTAGTTGTTTATCGGATAGTTTTGACCAATTAATCTTATCTAATTTTTTTGACTCAATAAAAAATTTGGCCTCGTCTTTGGCCCATTTTTTCATAAGTGATTTACTAATGGCGCCTTGAGCGGATTTTTTTATCGAGCGACCGGCAATAAATTTAAGATCATCAGTATCGTGGTACCAGTTGCCAATTTTATCTTGAAAAAACATGAACAAATGTTTATAAAACATCTCCTGTTTTCTTTTTTCTTTAGTCATATACGGCCCACCCAGAGTTTGAATGAGAAATAAACAGGCGTCGCCTTGTTGGTGATACCATTTTTTGCCGGTTAATCCAGGCAAATTGATTTTTATCAGTTGATTTTGTTTTTGCATATCATTGAGATATTTTATAATTTTAGCATTGGTAATTTTTTGAAGTTTGAAACTTTGACGAAATATTAATTCACTAACACGAGCAATGTCAGATTTGGCAATATGCCAATCACAAGTTTTGTCTTGAAAAATAATCACTCGCTCGGTAAACTCTCCGCCCGCAAACTTTCGCTGTTCGCGAAAAAATTCCGTTTCGCCAATCGCCATGATAAAAAATGGCGCGGCGTCAAAACGCTGTAAATACCAATCTTTTCCAATCATGTCGAATTTTTGTTTTTTTAGCAAACCAACACTATGCGCCATAAACACGCTTTTATTTTAAACCACTACTTTTTTGTTTCTTCTATAATTACAATCCCGTGATCGGCATTGACAAATACCTTGTCGCCATCGTGGAGGATCTTGGTGACTACTTGCGTGCCGATTACACACGGCACCTTAAGTTCGCGGCTAACAACAGCAGCATGTGAGGTGATGCCGCCTTCGTCAGTGACAATCGCCGCCGCTTTTTTCATAAGCGGCACAAAATCTGGCCGAGTCATTGATGAAACCAAAATCTTACCCTGGGCCATTTTTTTGAACTCGTCTGCTCGATTGATTATCACCACTTCCCCCCTAGCCTTGCCCGGGCAGGCAATCATGCCGCGAATCTCACCCACTTCTTTTTGAATGGCGTCTTCCAGGGTTTTAAATAATCTTTGACTGGATTTTTTGGGCAGGTGCTCAACTTTTTTTCCATCCCAAACCATCATATAGCGCTGGGCGAATAGATCACGACTTCTCTTTATCGCGTCTTTCCTTACCGGTAATGATTTTATCTCCAGCGGGTTACACAACGCTAAATCTTCCCAAGTCAAGTGGCTGCGCTTGGCAATTTCTTTACCCATCACATCCAAACAGTAATTCATCTGCTGTACCTGCGATTTACGCTCATCACGCCAGTACAAAAGTAAACTAAACATAGTAAACATGCGCACGAGCCACGGCGTCATTTTGTGTTTTTTGATTATTAAATTTTTTCTTACCTTGATATCTTTTTCAAAATTCTCTAGTTCTTTTATTTCACGACTAATATCGCGTGGGCCGGATAAAATTTGCTTGATGCTATCGACAAAATCAAAGACCGAAATAGTGCGCACATTACCCCAACTATTATATATCCAAAAATAACCGATCTGATGTTGTTCTATTTCTTTTTTTATCGCCGTAAATAGTTTAAGGCGATGCACATTTTCCGGAGCCAAAATTTGTATAAAAGTATTAAGCGCGCTCGGGGTTTGTTTGATCTTTTGGCAAATTTTGAGTAAATTCAATTCGGCGCATTGATATACTAATAATTTATCGGCCATCATCATGGTGGCATGTTCTTGTTCATCTAAATTTACTTTAGCTTCTACTAATTCTCTTTCGATTAACCCCTCCGCGTCTACATCAAAAATATCCATGTAAAAATGAAGGAGTAATTTATATGATTGTGAAGCGAGTTTATGATTCAAGTCCAAAAGAGCGCTATTAGATAATTTTTCTATATTAATGTTAGAAACTTTATTAAATAAAGCTTTATTTTTTTGTTTAATGTCTTTATCCCATTTTTTAAATAATGATTCGCTATAACCCGGGCGGATTTTTTCTTGATGCAAGTGCTTTTCGGCCAACTCGCACAAAAAGCTTTTTTCCATATATCCCCGGGCATTATGGTCATTGCAGAGCCAAAATATCTTATCACTACTATGAAAGTATTCCACACAAGCGCGACAAGATGTGTACCCATAATAAGGCACGATTTCCGTTTCTTGACGGTACCAATCTAGTTTTTTTATTTTATTTAAATCCATATGCATAATTATTTAGATATTTTTTTGATAACGCCACTATTGGCGTCCACCTCCACCATGTCGCCATCATGCAAAACTTGAGTGGCAACTTGGGTACCAATAACACAAGGTATGCCAAGCTCACGACTGACAATGGCCGCGTGGCAAGTAACACCGCCTTCATCGGTAATAATTCCGGCGGCTAATTTCATTATAGGCAAATATTCCGGCCTAGTCATGGGCGCGACCAAGATGTCGCCTTTTTTCATTTTAGCAAAATCTGCAGACACGTTGACGATCTTGACTCGCCCCTGTGCTTTGCCTTTGGCGGCCGGCATACCTTTTAATTCTTTAAACTGGGCGTGAAACACGCCATCTAAAAATTTGTCAAATTGTCGAAAACGCGCACCGGTAAGTACCACTTCTTTGCCCGCACTGTCTACCAAATAAGCACAACCCTTTACTCGACGCTTTAATTCGGATTTAAAAGCGGGTGAAAACGATAAGCCGGACGCCAAAATTTCGGGTGGCTTGGCAAAACAAAGTGGCATCACGCCGATTTTATTGCGTCTGGAAAATTCTTTTAAAAATTGAAACCAATAGTGGTTGCGCATTTGCGCTACTTGCTTACGCTGATCGCGCCAAAAGGCCGCGCGTCGAAAAAAATATAAAATATTTTTTACCTCCAATGGTAAGTGATATTTGTTTTCTAAAACACGAACACGTTTGGCGTTTGCTAAAGGCAAGCCGGCCAACTCGCGCACGCGCCCGACAAGCGCGCTTCGCCCGCGCTTTTTCCATGGCTGTGCCATCCGCGCAAAATACGCGGCAGTAAGAACACGGGTTTGTGCCCAATCATTGGCTGACCAAAAATACTTGGCTGCATAGCGCGCTAAATTTTCTTTTCCACCCTTAATAATTGAACGCAATAAATTTAATTCCTGCTCCTGTGCGATAGTGAGCTCCACCGGCGAAAGCAATATATCCAAATCGGGCTTGATGATAGATAAACCATGCTGGCGCAGTGCATCGCCGATAAATTTCCCTGACCACGGATCAAAAAATTCAATGTTGATACTGGTACTCCAAATTTGATAATCAAAATCCGCCAGTTGTTGATAATAACTTAGCAGTTCAATATTGGACAAGCGCCTCATGACCTTTGGCGTTAATTTGGCGGTCAAAGTTAACGAACGACGCTGGTTTTTCTGCCAAAGCCGAATTAACATATCCACATGACCGCGATGAATTTTTTGTTTAGCTAAAATTGCGCGCGCTTTTTTGTATTCGAGCGCGCTATTGAAGTAGCCGTGGTGCAAAGGCCCGTGCTGAACCAAAATAATATTTTTCGCACCAATGATATCCATGGCCGTCTGAAAAGGAATATAAAAATAAAACACCACCCCCGCTCCGCCCTGACGGTACCAAGTGGTATTTTTAATTCGCTTTAAATCAATATTTTTAAGCATATTATACATATTTTAGCACAATTTTACTCCAAACGCAAGAACAAAAAAGGCACCCGAAAGAGCGCCTAATTTTAACATTTTTGGCTATTTATCGTGTCGCCACGCGTCGTCTTCATCGTCTTTTTCGATCTTTTTGACCTCATCGGGTTTGAGAACGGTGGGTGGTTTGGGTGAGGGTGATTGCGGTTGGGGTGATTGTTGAGAGGGATTCTTCGCTTCGCTCAGAATGACAGACTGTGGTTGGGACGACGACGAAAAGGGGTTCATCCCGCCAGAGGCGGGCAGACGCTCGCTCGGGATGACATTTTGTTTTTGATGTTGCTGTAAGACAGGCGAAGTTGGCGCAGATGGATTTTGTGGTTTGTGCTGTTTTTTCATCGCCGGTTCTTTGGGCTTGAAAGCTTCGGCTAATGATAGTCCTTTTTGAGAAGCATCAACCAAAACTATCGGCTCAGTGGCACGGACGGATAATTCTTCTTTAGGCTTGGACGATTGAGGGTTGCGCCCTACATTATTAGTAGGACGAACAGACACTGGCGAATTAGGAATTGGCTGCTGACGCACAGCTGGTCTTGGAATATACTTGCTTGCTGGTTGATTAATTGGTTTTGGCGCTGAATTGAACCTTGGAGCTGGTTGTTTAGCCACGCTAAATTTTACTGGCGCCGGTCTGGTGACCGCTGGCGGTGAACCTTTTTCCATTTCATCATCGATTTCTTCGCCGTCATCGCCGATTTCCATACCGCTCCAACGCGCAATTTTATCTTCGATTTTTTCCCGAGAAATCGCGTAACGTTCACGCGAAACTTTAACGACTTTATCGGTAGTTTGAAGTGATTGAGAAAATATCGGCGGCAAAGTCATGGCGCTAAACGGTTGAGAAGCGATACCGTCGATCATTAATTTTAAGAAAATTTGATATTTAGCCAAATTAACAATATCGGTTTCAATAAAAGTAGGCATAAATTCTTTGGCCAAAATTTCGGAATCGGTGGAGCCAACACGAAAAGACACAATCGTGCCAACGTTACCAATTACAGCCGCCAGTACTTCTTCGGATAGTTGTTCCATATACTGATGCGCCATAATGAGCGACAGACGGTACTTGCGCGCTTCGGACAAAATATTAGCAAAACTTTCGGTGGCAAAATTTTGAAACTCATCTACATATAAAAAGAAATCACTGCGATCTTTTTCGGGGGTATCGACACGCTCCATGGCCGAAAGCTGAATTTTGGTAATAAGCATACCACCCAAAAGACGCGAATTATCTTCGCCGATGCGGCCTTTGGATAGATTCATGATAAAAATTTTCTTGGTGTCCATGATTTCGCGGATATTGATACGCGATTTAACCTGCGCCACAATATTGCGAATGACCGAGGCGGACAAAAATTGACCAATCTTGTTTTGAATTGGCGCCACGGCTTCTTGTTTATAACGATCGTTATAGCCGGCAAACTCCGTATTCCAAAACGCTTTGACTACCGGATCTTTGAGATTGGCGACCACTCGACTGCGATACTCGGCATCGGCGAGCAAACGATTGATACCCAAAAGCGTAGTGCCGGGAAAATCCAAAAGCGCCAAAATAGTATTATTTAAAATATATTCCATGCGTGCGCTCCAAACATCCGGCCAGATCTTTTTAAACACACCCATCAGTCCCGAAACTACCAGATGTTTTTGCTCCGGACGAATTGTTTCCAAAATATTAAAACCAATAGGATAATCCATGTCGGCCGGATTGAAATATACCACATCATTGATGCGGTGCGGAGGAATGAAATCTATAATCTTTTCGGCAAAATCTCCGTGCGGATCCACTACACCCACGCCATGCCCGGCATAAATATCATTAAGTACCATGTTTTCGAGCATAGTGGTTTTACCCATGCCAGTTTTACCAACCACATACATGTGCCGACGCCTATCATCAAGCTTAATGCCGAATCTCCGATTCTGATTACGATAATTGGTCATACCAAAATAGTTGATTTCGGAATCAACTCGCACAAGTGGCTTGGATGACGCCAATAAATTTTGTCCTTCTTCGATCATAAACACATTATACCATATTTTAAGAATACAAAAAAGGGGGTGTATTGGTACCATACATCTGACACACCCCGAAAAGTATGGGTAAGCGTTTACGGTGGCTTTTTGAAAACAGCTCTTTTCATTTAAACTACGACCTTGTAGGGTTAAGGCATATGATTAAAGC